>ERZ780150.12-NODE-12-length-254741-cov-5.512643_pt1 | contig 254741 bp, 224 predicted proteins | sample MGYA00511019_ERZ780150 | MGnify/ENA primary metagenome ERZ780150 (study PRJEB29588, sample SAMEA2151633) | human gut metagenome | biome: human gut; feature: human-associated habitat; material: faeces | place: Denmark | collected 2008/2010 ...
TGGTAAATCCAATCGCTGTAACAGAGCATCTAATTTATTTTTAGCTGGCACCTGTTTACCACTTTCAATTCTGGAAATCGTTGACGGTTCACAAATACCTTCACATAATTTTTCCTGTGTCAATCCTAATTCTTTTCTTTTTCTTTTGATAACCTCTCCTATAAATAGCTCCTTCAACCTTATCTACCTCTCTGCTATATAATGTCTTTTTCTCGTCAAATATTATCCTAAGTTTATAATTCTATATTTTTATTAATGTTGGATATGAAAGATTTACAATGTGCTCATATCTGCTTGTCACACATTATACCCCTTTATTTTTCTATATAAATTTAAGGCGGGTATTATCATGAATAGACCTTGTTTACGCTGTACATTTATTTTTAGCTGAAAATTTATATCGTTATTATAACACAATCCTTAGAATTTATCATTATAAAATATAAATTAGCAGAGATAAAGAAGTTAGTAGATAAAAAAAGAGCGGCTATAATAGCCGCTCTTTTTTATGTTATGATATCCCGGTTCTAACATGATTTATTGTTATGTACTCGTGATATACCAACATATCCCATAGTAAATTTTTTGATAACTATGCGATTTATTAAATTTTATTTCTTGTTCTGGATGTATTCATCGATGGAAGCAGCAGCTGTTTTACCTGCACCCATAGCGAGAATTACGGTAGCAGCGCCTGTTACAGCGTCACCGCCAGCGTAAACGCCTTCACGGGTGGTAGCCATGTTCTCATCAGCGATCAGACAACCATGTTTATTTGCTTCCAGACCTTTGGTTGTGGTTCTGATCAGTGGGTTTGGAGAAGTGCCCAGAGACATGATAACAGTATCAACTGGGATCTCGTAGTTGGAACCTTCAACTGGGATTGGACGACGACGACCGGAAGCGTCTGGCTCGCCCAGTTCCATCTTGATGCACTCGATTGCTCTAACGTTGCCGTTTTCGTCGCCGAGGATCTTAACTGGGTTGGTCTGAAGAACGAACTCGATGCCTTCTTCTTTTGCATGATGAACTTCTTCTTTACGAGCTGGCAGCTCAGCTTCAGAACGTCTGTAGATGATGTATACGTGCTCAGCACCCAGTCTCATAGCGCTTCTTGCAGCGTCCATTGCAACGTTACCGCCGCCAACAACTGCTACGGATTTGCCTTTGCGGATTGGGGTGTCGTATTCATCCAGGTATGCTTTCATGAGGTTAATTCTGGTGAGGAATTCGTTTGCGGAAGAAACGCCAACGAGGTCTTCGCCTTCGATACCCATGAACATTGGCAGACCAGCACCGGAACCTACGAATACAGCTTCAAAGCCCATATCGTTTACCAGCTCATCGATAGAGAGAACTTTACCGATAACCATGTTGGTCATAACTTTTACGCCCATTTTTTCCAGGCCTTCAACTTCCTTCTGTACAATTGCTTTTGGAAGTCTGAATTCAGGAATACCATAAACCAGAACGCCGCCTGCTTTGTGGAAAGCTTCGAAGATGGTTACATCGTAGCCTTTCTTAGCAAGGTCGCCAGCACAGGTCAGACCTGCAGGACCTGCACCGATAACAGCAACTTTGTGACCGTTGGAAACTGGTTTTTCGATCTCATGTTTGCCGTTCTTCATATCCCAGTCAGCAGCAAATCTTTCCAGACGGCCGATTGCAACTGGCTCACCTTTGATGCCGCGTACACATTTTGCTTCACACTGTGTTTCCTGTGGGCAAACACGTCCGCAAACTGCTGGCAGAGCACTTGTTTCTTTGATTGCAGAGCAAGCATCAGCAAATTTGCCCTGAGCAATCAGGCTGATGAATTTTGGAATCTGTACGTTTACTGGGCAGCCGCTTACACATGGCATGTGTTTGCAGTTGAGGCAGCGCTGTGCTTCCTCGATTGCCATTTCTTCGGTATATCCGTAAGAAACTTCTTCAAAGTTTCTAGCTCTTACTTTTGGGTCCTGCTCCGGCATAGGGAGTTTTGTCATACACATATTAGGCATTGTGAGCACCTCTCAGTCTGCAATGTTCGCTGTCATGTTGTTCCTGTGCTTTGTTTGTGCTGTTACGTTTCATCAGCTCATCAAAGTTAACCAGGTGACCATCAAAGTCTGGGCCATCAACACATGCAAATTTGATTTCGCCGCCAACGTTAACACGGCAGCCGCCGCACATGCCAGTACCATCGATCATGATTGGGTTGAGGGATACGATGGTCTTGATTGCCTTTGGTCTGGTTACTTCAGAAACAAACTTCATCATTGGAACTGGACCGATTGCGATAACTGCATCGTACTCTCTGCCTTCATCGATCAGCTGCTGAAGTTTAACGGTTACAAAACCTTTTTCTCCGTATGTGCCGTCATCGGTCATAACGTAGAGGTTGTCTGCAACTGCGCGCATTTCGTCCTCGATAATAACGATATCTTTGGAACGGAAACCAGCGATCATATCAACATGAGCGCCCATAGCATGCAGTGCTTTTGCCTGTGGGTATGCGATTGCACAACCTACACCACCGCCGATTACGCAGACATTTTTGAGTCCTTCCAGATGGGTTGGGATTCCCAGAGGACCAACAACGTCCTGCAGGTATTCGCCTGCTTCCATAGCGCCAAGCATTTTGGTAGAACGACCAACCATCTGAACAATCAGAGTGATGGTACCTTTTTCTCTGTCATAATCTGCAACGGTCAGAGGAACGCGCTCGCCCTGTTCGTCGATGCGGAAGATAATAAACTGACCTGGGAGAACTTTTTTAGCAATAAACGGAGCTTCTACTTCTACGAGAACAACTGCTTCGTTTAACAGCTTTTTGTTTACGATTTTATACACTTGCAATCTCACCTCTCGAAAAATTTAGACCTATGCCAAACAGATGCTGTCCGTCCTTCTTCCCAAACTTCGGACAGTCCCTGTTCTGTTCATTGATCGTGCATTCCAAAGCATTCTTTTTCAATCAAACTGCTTTGTCCCCACTGAATAGTTTACCGTTATCTCGTTAATTTGTCAACGATAATATTATACAAAACGTTAAAAATTACACAAATTCTTTTTTCATAAGTTGTCTACCCACATTTTCATTTTGTTTTCTGCAAAAACTCTTTCCTGATTTTTTATGTTATATGTTATAATATCCTTATCTATTCTTTCCGGAAAGGGACTTATTTATCATGAAAGAACTTTATTCTAAAATATACCATAATCTTCAAAAAATTGATTTTGAATCAATCTGGCACGGTTTTTCTCCCTGCGAGTTTGCTTTATATGATGAGCACAAAGTTTATTTTCTGGACGGAACGCAATCCGTTGATAACCGCTTTCTTGGCAATACTTCTATTTTTTATGATGGAAAACCGCTTGCAATCTGGAAGGTGACAAACCCAAAGCTTCAGGACCCCATCCTGTTAACGGCAAAAATTGTGCATGAGATGTTTCATTCTTTCCAGAAGAAACAGCACGAAGAAAGATTTCCGGATGATCTTATGATGCTTTCTTATCCGGACGATGCCGTTATTCATACGATACGGCAAGAGGAAAATAAACTGCTTGCCTCGATATTTCTCGAAGGCGATACCAGCAAAAAGGAAGCGATTCTCCAAAGCTTTATCCAGTTGCGAAAATATCGGGCAGAGAAAGAGACCAATATCATCAAGCAAGAGTTTTTGACAGAAACAATTGAAGGAATGGCAGAATATGCCGGCTGTATGGCTTTAAAGCAGCTCTCCCCTGACCATTATCATCAAGTCATTCAAAACAACATCAACATCTTGGCAGAACCCGCCCCTTTCTTCTTTGATATTCGAAAAATGAGTTACTATACCGGTTCTATGCTCTGCCTTGCCCTTTCGGATACAGGCACTTCCTTCTACCACGAAATTGGGAAGGAAAGCCTTTCTCTTTTTGAACTGATTTCAAAGGAAGTCCCTCCCAAATACACTTCTATTCATCCTTCCCCTATCTTAATCAGAATGCTGGAAGAAAGTCATCGCCAAAAGGAGGAAATCCTTTCTTCTTTTTTACATACCAATCCCAACTATACCTCTGTGCAGGCATCCATCTGCGGCTATGATCCCATGAATATGTGGAAACTGGGTGACTATCTTTTCTGCTCTCATTTCGTCCTTCTCGAGTGTGATTCCGGGACAGAAAAGTTTTTAAAAGGTCCCGTTGCACTTTTGGTTTCAGATAGTTGCAACCATCAAGTTAAAGGTTATTTTCAGAGAAAATGATATGAAAAAGGTCCGGAAAATTTCCGGACCTTTTTGTTACATAATTTCAATTCGATAGGTTGCGCTGTACATACCGTCTTCGGTTGTTGCTTTTACAGTAGAGAATCCTGACTCAATTCCAGTAAAGACTCCCCGATTGTCAACCGAACCATACAGGCTTCCGCGGGTTACACTCCAGGTAACATCCTGTCCTGTTGCATTGGACGGAGAGAACACAACCTCCAGCTGAATGCTCTTGCCGGCATCCACATAGTTGCGGCTGGACCGGATTTTAATGGAAGTAGTCGGAACAAATCCCGAACTGGACTCCAGTCCGCTGTTCTCTTGGTAGATGTTTTCGTTGGTGCTTGTATTGGAAGTAGAAGTTGAACTAGACACAGATCTGCTGCTTCCGCCGGTAACGTTTACCTCAATGCTTCCGCCCTGATCTCCTGCTACCACAGTGATTCGGCAGGTTCCTGCTCCAACGGCGGTTACAACACCGTTCTTATCGATGGTTGCAACATATTTATCGCTGGTGGTGTATTTCTTCTGCACCGAGGTATCACCAGTAATTCGGATTCCCAGTTCCTTTTCGTCCCCAACCTTCATGTCGAGCTTCTTGTCTTCCGGATCGGTAAAGGTAATATATTTTACTGTTCCGGTTTTGTTTCCATCCGAAACGACTGTTTCACTGACCGGACCGGATGGTCTGGAAGAAGTGTTGCTGGAGGAACTGCTGGAACTGCTGCTTGAAGAAGAACTGCTGGACGAACTTGTAGAAGTATTCTTGCTGCTTCCTGTAACGGTTACATCGATGCTTCCGCCCTGATCTCCCGCTACTACGGTAATCCGGCAGGTTCCTGCTCCAACGGCGGTTACAACACCATCTTTATCGATGGTCGCAACATTTTTATCGCTGGTGGTATACTTTCTCTGTACCGAGCTGTCTCCACTGATCTTGATTCCCAGTTTCTTCTCGTCTCCGGCTTTCATGTTGAGCTTCTTGTTTTCTGGATCAGTGAAAATAATATATTTTACTGTTCCGGTGGTATTTCCTTCCACAACAACAGTCTCGCTGACCGGAGTGGATGGTTTGCTTTCCGAAGAGCTGGAAGAAGAACTACTGGACGAGCTGGAACTGCTGGAAGAACTTTCTGTACTGCTGGAGCTGGAAGAAGAGCTTCCCGAAGTTCCGCCTTCTACTGCACAGGATGGACCGTTCGACGCATTCAAAGTGCTTCCTGTGCTCTGAGTGCCGGTTCTTCCTGCATACTCAGCGCCAGCGCTTTCCAGATAGCTTTCTACTGCGTCGGCAACTGCCTGTCCTACTTTTTCCTGATAGGAATCTTGTTTCATCTTGTCGTAATCACTGCTGTTTGTCAGGAAGCCAACCTCGCTGAGGATGCTGACAAACTGCGGATCGCGGTTTACATAGAAAACGTCATATTTTGCGCCGCGGTCGTTGGTCGAAAGTCCCTTGGAGGTTGCACTGGACATCTTTGCCGCAAGTGTCTTAGAGAACGGATAGAAATAATAGCATTCCGAACCGTAAGCGCTCTTGTTTGTTTCCGAAGAGTTTGTGTGGATACACAGATACAAAGAAGAATCAAAATTCTTTGCCTGTGCCAGACGGCTGTCCAGAGAGGTTGTTGTCTCGTAAGTTTGCAGCAGATTTACCTCTGCACCCTTTGCTTCCAATGCAGAAGCAATCTCTTTGGAAAGTTCCCAGTTAATCTTTTTCTCTGGCCAGTTTGGATCGATATCGTCCGCTACACCAGGGTCGGAACCGCCGTGTCCCGGGTCAACTGTGATACGGGCACCCTTGATGCCGGTTGGATTGTTAAAGCGCAGAACGATATTTCCATTTTCATGGTAACCCTTATAACCGAGGAAGCCGTTGTCATCCAAAAGTTCCAGTTCCAAAGTAGAATCATTCCAGGTTGCGCTGGAGAACAGCGGGTTTTTGCTCAGCTGCAAATCTCCCGGTGTGCTGGTGGTGTTCTGGAACTCAAACTTGATCTTACCGGTCGAATAATCCGGCAGATAGGAAACTGGATAGTCCGATTTGAGGATCACATAGGTAAACTCACTGTTTGCCTTTACGGTCATATCAGTAATTTTATTATTCTTGATCGAAACTCCGCTGGTGACAGCTTCCACATCATCGCAGTACACACGTCTGCCAGATGCAAGCTTATAATAGTAACGATAGGTACTTCCATCCTTGATGCTTACCTTGTCACCGACCACATAATCCATTGTTCCATAAGGCATTGGATAACATTTGGTGTCCGGATAGATGGTATTTTTATTTACAGGGAAGGTCAGTGCCTGTTCCGAAACCACCTGAACCAGAGTTCCATCACTGATCTTTTTGGTACTGGAGGTAGAAAGCTGTGGTTTCTGATAGTTCAGGACTGTGGCATCACTGCTTCCGTAAGAGCCATTATTGGAGGAGCTGCTGGAAGAACTCGAGGAATTGCTGGAAGAGCTGCTCGAGGAACTTCCTCCCTGATACAGGATTTTTGCACCGGTCAGAGAATTGGTCTCTCCATTCTTGGATGCGGTTACGGTAATATTTCCCATATTAGAGGAAGCAGTAAGATTGGATACACGATATTCACCTACATACTTGCTGCATCCATATACACCGGAGTTCTGGCTTGTTTCTTCCAATGCGATCATCTGTCCGTTGACCGTTGCAGTAACATCTGCACCCGGTACCGCGATTGCAACAATCTCAATGGTATCTCCATCCGCTACGCTTCTGGTTCCCACTGGGTCCATATCGATCAGGACATTTCCGCTCGCATACTGGTCAGCACGCTCACTGTATGTACCAGACTGAACATTCTCTGTTTCTGCATCAGCATTTGCCTGCGCAGTCAAAACATCCTGGTTTTCTTCTGTATCACTGCTTTGGGTCTGGTCTGCAGCGTCTGCTTCTTTTTGTACCTGCGCTGTCTGAAGCTCCTGCTGTTCTGTCTGTTCTGACTCAGAGGTATTGCCAGACTCTGCCCATGCTTCTTTCAGATAATAGGTAGTGTAGTTTGGATCTCTGAGTAAGGTTTCCAGCGAATTAAATACACTGCCGGAAAAAGCCGATTCCTCTGATGCAATCTTCCACTGATTAGCAAGTTCATCGTTTGCACCCCAACCATTTTCCCAGACACCTGCTTTGGAGGATGCATGACCCATATAAGCGGTCATGCCACACTGGGTAAACAGATCGTTCCACCAGTCAGCCACGGTCTGGAATGGAACAGAATCACTGGAGATAGCTCCATAATTTTTAACTACAACAAAATCACAGATTCCCTCTTCAATCATCGCTTTGGTATCTGCGTGATGTGCTCCCAGAGAAGTCTGGGTATAGTTTAAGGAGATACCGTCCTCCCGTTCCTGTGTTGTTGCCCAAACCGGATTGACTGCCAGACCTACTGGAAGAGAAGCATTTGTTTGGCGAATGGTCTCTACCGCATTTTCAACCAGAATCTGAGTGTTCTGGGTCATATAAGTATCCAAGCTTACATTCTCTCCCGAACGGGTGAATTCATCGTAGCTGTTTTCTGTTTCCGGATTAAGATAGCCTTCTAACAGAATACCATCCAGCTTTGATTCGGATGCAAGCTCTGCAATCTGCTTTGCACTCTGATCGAGAGTTTCTGCATTGACAGAACGCATATACTGCATGCTGCCATCCCCTGCAACAAAAGAAAGATCGTATATGCCATAAAGCTGCATACCTGCTTCATGAACAGCATCGGAAAGACTTCCCAACACATCAAAGGAAACCATTGGGCAGGAAGAATTCCAGAGGGTACCGTACGCATTTTCCAGATTGACAAACAAGGTGTCCAGCCCCATCTCGGAAGCGGACTGTACCATATCCTCAATTTCCTGGACTGCCTGCTCCTCGTTGACTTCCACAGTAACAGTTTGTGTCTGCGCATTCTGCGCTTCTCCAGACAAACGCTGTTCTGCGGCTTCAATTGCTCCGGAAAGCTCGGTCAAAAACTCCCTTCCCGGCTCAATCTGTGCACCCTTCATATCCTGTGGAAGAGAAAAGCTGGATGCCGCAGCATCCGCAGTCATCAGTTTTGCTTCTGCTACCTGCGCCTGCTGTTCTTCTTCCTGTTCCTGCTTGATTTCGGTCATCGCCTGCGCGACTTTCTGCTCTTTTTGCTGCTGTGCTACTGTTTGTCTGAAGATAACAACTGCAAAGATCGCGATAATCGTGATTACTGCCATCACACCTGCTAAAGGTCCGATGATTGATTTTTCTTTACTGTTTCTTGTCACAGTTTCCGGCCTCCTGTCTACGTCCTTGGTTGTTTTTCGTCCTTTCGGCCGTTACAAAACATCTTTAAGGTTTTCAAGCTCCTGCTTTACGTCCGATTTTACATCCGACTGCGGTTTAAATACCGAGTCATAACGGAACAGCGAGAATCCCTGGTAATGGTCCTCTTCCCTTGCTGTTTCAACCATGCGTGCCAGAAGGTCATCGTTGTTTGCCCATTCCCATTTGCCGTTTCCTGCAAAGGTGTCTTCCAGTCCAATTTTATACGGAGCCAGACCAACATAGAGTTTGACATCATTCTGAATCAGGTCATTCCATGTTTCTACCGTTTCTTCATAAGGACATGCAGTGTTCTGGAATCCAAAATAAATCTGTGGACAGATATAATCGATGTATCCGTCCTCAGTCAGCCACTCTTTTACATCAATGAACTGATTGTTATAGTTGTTGTCCATATTTCCCTGTGGGCTGATTCCAAACACGATGTCCTCATCTTCTGCCTTAATCACAGAGTATACCTTGCGAATCAGACTGTTGACGTTTTCTCTTCTCCACTGTGCCAGACTGAGTTTTCCGCCATTTTTCTGATAAGCCTGATAGTCTTTTGCATCGAATGCAGTATCGGTGGTTGGATAGAAATAGTCATCAAAATGGATTCCGTCCACATCATAGTTTTCTACGATTTCCTGTACACCGTCTGCAATCAGCTTCTGCGCTTCTTCACTTGCAGGATTATAAGAGGTTGCTCCATTATATTTGATTGCATCTCCTGTTTTGAGCATTGCATGCACCGGATTTTCTGCGCTCAGTTCCTGATTGGTCGCACTGTTGCGCACTCTGTAAGGATTTACCCAAGCTTCCAGTCTCAAGCCCTTCTTATGAGCCTGTTCCACCATAATTTCCAGTGGATCAAAGCCTGGATCTTTTCCCTCTGTTCCTGCCGCAAGATAGGACCATGGGAAAATATCCGATTCGTACAATGCATCCCCAAACGGTCTTACCTGCGCAATTACAGTATTTAAGCCCAAAGCCTTGATGTTATCAAAAGCTTCGCTGATATTTTTGGTAAACTGCTCTTCTCCCACGCTCTTATCGCCGGTGGTCAGCAGCATTGGTTTTAAATCAAGATAGGAAAGCCAGATTGCCTTTACTTCTTCTGGATCTTCCTTTTTCACTTCAGAGGAAGTACGGCTATTTCCAAGATTTTTTACAGTAACTGGTGTTAACAGATCACCCGATGCAGATGGGTTTTCCATCACATAACCTTCCTGAGGGTCCTTTGCATTGTCCACGACCCAAAGCTGTGGCTGAGCCTCTGCCGAGGTCTCATCCTTCTGTGTGGTGCATCCAACAGCCGAAAAAGCCAGCACCAGCGCCATTGCCAGCGCTAAAGTTTTTCCATAATGTGCCATGTATTCATCTCTCCTAACCATATTTTCATCGACATGGTTTTCCTTACAAGCAGTATATGCCGTCTGTAAGATTTTCCATTCGCCAATCGAGTGTCATTCCTAAAAATGTCATAAAAATAATCAAAACTATTCATGATTTATGATATCACAATTTTTAAAAAATGACAAATTGTTTCAAAACAATTTCCAAAATGTTTTCATTTTCCGTAACTTGTCGTACAAAAAAGAAGGCCGTAATATTTTATATTAAAAAATGTTACTATCTGATATAGTGTCGTTTGATTGCAAAAATCATGCACCTTTTTTCTTTTGTAGGCAGAAAAAAAGAGAGGGCGGTTGCCCTCTCTTTTTATGCAGAATGCCTTAAAATTATTCGGTTGGCTGCGGATCGGAAGATTCCTGTTTTCCATCACCCGGCTGAGGTAAAGCCTCTGTTTCATTACCAGATTCTGTTTCTTCCTTTTCCTCTGCTGGCTTTTCTTCAGGATCTTTTGGTGTGGTTGTTGCTGCAGACTGTGCTTTTACCGTAATTTTGTAGGTAACTGGTGCACTTTCATTTCCTGCTGCATCCACTGTTTTCAGAACCACAGTATGTGTACCTTCTGCTAAGGTCAGTTTTGGGGAATCGCCGGATAAAGTCTTAAAGGTTTGTTCCTTGTCGATCTTTACCTGTACACTGACCGGGCTTTCTCCAGCTGCTGCCTTTGTATAACCCACAGTAAAGGTTGTATTTGGTTTTGCCTGATATTCTCCTTTTTGTGTCTGTGCGTTATAAACAGAAACTGCTTTGTCACCATTTTTTAAGGATGGAGCTGCTGGTTTGGTTACATCGATACGATTGATTGCAACATCCTTAGAGATAGCATTTCCTGCAGTATCGCTTGCCATAATGGTGTAGGTTCCATTTTCCGTTGCGGTAAAGCTGTATCCGTTTCCTTCACTCGATGAAAACGGTTTACCGTTATGGATTACCTGTACCGAAGCCACACTGCTGTTTTCATCGGTTACCGAGAAGGTAACAACCTGTTTTTGCTGCCAGCTGTCATTTTTGCTGGTAACCTGAATAGATGGAGCAGTCTTATCGATGCCGGTAACACTTGCTGTTACTGTGGAAGCGTTTCCTGCGTTATCAGATGCACCGATAACATAATTGCCGTTTTCACTGACAGTTGCCTGATATGCGCTTCCCTGTGTCTGAGCCGGAGCGCCTGCAAAAGTAACGCCTGCTATACCGCTGGATGCATCTTTGTTTCCATCTGTTGCATCGGTTACAGTCCAGGTAATGGTTGCGGTCTTGAGGTCTGCGCTGTAAGTGATGTTTGGCTGAGCAATAACCGGAGCGGTCTTATCCAGCTCTGTTACATTCACTGTTACAGAAGCTGTCTTGCCTGCCTGATTCTTTACCGTAATGACATAGTTTCCGTTTTCACTTGCTGTAAACAGATAACTGCCATCTGCCTGCAGAACTGCTGCAGCGCCGTTTTGATCGGTAACCGAAGCAATTGGGGTGCCACTATTATCACTGACAGTCAATTTAACAGATGCACTGCCATTTGCTGCGGAAACTGTACCGGCAGAGATGGAAGGCTGGATATTTCCCTTAACCTCATCCACATAGACAGTTGCAGTCGCCTGATTTCCCTGTTTATCTTTTGCTGTCAGGGTATAAGTCCCATTTTCTGTAGCAGTCAGGGTGTAATTGTTGCCGCTGCCGCTGATTGTTCCCTTATCGGAGGTTAGAGTCACTTCAGAAGCTGTATTATCCGAATCAGAAACGACGATCGGTACACTGACCTGAGTTGCGGTATCGTTTGCTTTGTGTTCTCCCACCTGAACGGTTGGAGGAGTCGTTTTTTCTGCGATGCCGCTGACAGTCAAATCCACGCTAACACCCATGCCGTCCTTTGTTGCAACAATAACAGTGTAAACACCGTTTTCTGTTGCGGTGAAGGTGTATTTACCTGCACCGGCCGGCTGGATAGATGCACCGCTCTTATTTACCTGTGCGGATGCAATCTCTGTTCCATGAGTATCAACCGAAATAGTTGTGGTTGCATTGGTGTGATTGCTGCTGACCAGATTTGTTGTGTCTACTAAAATGGTTGGCTGTTGTTTGAGAACGACATTGACTTTCTGTGTCGATTCGTTGCCCGCTTTGTCCACTGCCCTGATGGTGTGCTCACCTGCGGTTAAACCGCTCTTCTGATACAGATAGGTGTTGCCATTGTTGGAAGTGTGATATACCTGCTCGCTATCCACATAAACAGCATTCAGGTTTTCGTCTGTTACATTAAATTCCAGATTTCCGTTGTCATTCTTTGTTACTGCGATTGTCGGTTTGGTACTGTCAATGTTTTCAACCTTAACCGTTCTATTTTCTGTCTTTACAACAGCATTGCCATTCATGATGGATGCTGTTACGGTATAGGTGCCGTTTTCGTTAACAGAAACGGAGTAACTGTTGCTTGTTCCCTGTACTGTGTTTGCCGGGCTTAACTCTTTGTTTGTCGGGCTCTGAACACTGACTCTCAAGGACTGACCTGTTACCAGGTTTGCATCTACATTAAAGCTGATGACCTTGCTGGTTGTCAGAGTATCCCGATCCGATACCGTTGGTTCCGAAATGGTAACCGTCTGCTCTGTCGGAGAAGTAGTCTGAGACTTAATCATCACGTCTTTGGTCTTGCTGAGATTTCCTGCGCCATCGACTGCGGTAATGGTGTAGTTAACATCCTTAATTGCTGGGAAGGTGAACGTTGTATCATCTACCTTGTTCGCCACCACTTTCCGGGTTGGGTCTGTTGCTGGAACAACGTCGATTCTGCTGATGCCGGAGCGTTCATCCGACGCCTTGATGGTAACGGTCGTATCTTTTGTGATGATATCGCCTAAAACCGGAGCGGTGGTGTCCAGATAATAGGTAATTTGTTCGGTAGTCTGATTGCCCGCTGCATCTTTCGCGGTGATGGTATAGGTGTTTTGACCTTCCCGATCAGCCTGGAAGCTGTAAGTTCCATCGGCTTCCTGAATCAACTGGACATTTTCCAGAGAAACCGACTGAATGGTGCCGTTGTCGGTTACTTTAAAGCGAACCTCTGCCGGCTGTCTCTGCCAGGTGTCCTTACTGATGGAAGACAGGATCTTAATAACTGGTGCGGTAGTATCCGGCTGAGATGGTGTGGTCATGTCAAACGAGGATTCTGCACGATTGCCGGCTTGGTCGGTAACAACGATAGTATATCTGTCATTTGCCGGGGCGTTAAAAGTATAGGTGCCATTGCTGTAACCCGGTGTATAGTAGATATTGCTGCTGTTTTTCACCTGTACCGAAGCAATACCGGACAGATTATCCGATACCTTGAAAGTGAGGGTGCCGTTAGTGTTATTGACCTCGGAAATAATCGGAAGAGTCTTGTCGATGCGTACGGTATAGATGCTGGTTGCACTGCTGTCTCCACCACTTCCACGGGTAAAGAAGTAGTAATCCTTCTGACCCTCTTCACTGACAGTCAGTGTTCCGTTGCGCAGCTCTCTGCGATTGGTCCACTGAGAAGAGGTTCCGCCTGCCGGACGTTCATAGGAATATGCGGTGCGGTTTGTACTGTAACCGGTCAGGGTAAATACAACGTTCTGATTGGTCCAGCTGCTGTTTGGATAGCTGCCGCCGTACTGATAATTCATATATACCGTCGGTGCTGAAATGCTGTCACCGTAAACATCCACGCGGAAGGTTGTCTTGGAATCTTTATATCCTCTGCGGGAGGAAGTAACGGTAATATATGCACTTCCTGGATTTACCGCTTCCACAATCAGGGTATCATCGCTGCGAGTGCTTACTTTTGCGACGTTAGTATTGCTGCTGGAAGCTTTGATCGAGGTACCGTTTGTATTAACATTGATAATGCGTTCCCGACCATTGCTCATGATCTGGTTATCAATGCGATTGATGGTTACATAATCATCGTCACTGGAAGTATCCCGTACTGTAACCTTAAAAGTTGTGCTCTTGGAGGTACGTCCGGAACGGGAAGCTGTTACCTTAACGGTCGTGGTTCCTGGTTTTTTTGCACGGATTTTCAGCTGGAAGCCATCTGCAGTGACATCCGCTACACTGGTATTGGAATTGGATACGCTGATTCTGCTGGCATCGGTATTGACGCTGACATAACGTGTTGTGCCTTCATCCATATACTGATTGGAAATGCCCGACAGATGGATGCTGGAAGAACCATTATCCTTTACAATAATGTTAAAGGAGATCGTGCTGCTTGCGTAACCAGAACGGGAAGAAGTAACCTTAATCGTTGCCTTGCCCGGTTTGAGTCCGGTCATGGTGATATGGCTCTTGGAGGTACTGTAGGTAACCTTTGCAACACTCGAGTTGCTGGTTGTTACTTTCAGCGAGCTGCCGTTGTGGTCGATACCTACGACCTTGGTGTCACCGATATCCAGATACTGGTCGTTGATATCATACAGTGTTACCTTCTTATCCTCGCTGCTCGAGCCGGAATCAGAACCGCCCGAGGAAGTTCGCTTGGAAGGGGTTGCATAACCTCTGCCAGTTTCGATATACAATGGTTTTGCATCGTAATAAACGCCGTCGCTGTAACAATACAGACGATTGATCTGTCCATAGCCGTACAGTTCGGTCGGCGCATAAGTGTAAGCGTAGTTTATGATTGTATCGCTGTCATAGACAACGTCACAATCTGTAACGGTTTTGAGCTTGTTGAGCTTCAGGTTTTTTATGGTCAGTGTCGTTCCTTTTGAACCGTTCACTGTCACATTGACAAAGCCCTTGCTCTGAGAGTACAATCCGCCCTCTTCCAGAACAGTATCGGTTTTGATGTTTACATTGTCCAGAGAGGTATCGCGGGATGCAAATACGCGGGAGGTTCCTTTTTTATTTTCTACTGTCAAGGCTCCTGCATGAACATCATACAGTTTTACCCAATCCGAACCGCTGTTTACATAGATGGTACCCTGTACATCAACGTTCTTCAAAGTAACCGTATCAGAAGGGACTTTGATATAAAGGTCACCGGTAAAGGTCTTGTTGCTGATGGTTACATCACCAACATCAATATAACCGTTCTTGTAAATTTTCGATTCGCTGTAAGTGCCTTTTTTACTGAATCTTGCACTGCTGTACGATTTGTTTGCCACTGGAGTTGGAGTCGGTGTTGTAGAAGTCGGCTGTGCAATCAGATTTGCTTCTTCTTTTGCTACTGGCTGTTCGCCAACCGGCTCATATACCACGTTGCTCACCTTTTCAGGCTGAACAACGCTCTCCGGAGTCAGCACCGATGTGGTAACAGTGCTTTGTGCAGAACTGCCCTGATTCTGAAATACATTTGAGCTGTCTACAAACTGATCTTTCTGAGAGCTACTTGCACTTGCGGTATCTTTATTTTCTGTTGTTGCAGAAGAGTCTGTTGTTTCCGGTTCTTCCACCACTTCTTCTGTCTGTTCGGTGTCCTCAATATCCGGATCAACATCCGCTTCCACTTCGGAATCGTCCATCAGGTCTTCGCCCAGATTGTCTTCATCCGGTTCTGGTGCTTCCAGTTCAATTTCCTGATTAGAAGCTTCCTCCTGTCTTGGACGAAACAGATCACATCCAGTCAAAGTGCTTGACGCAAGCAGAAGAGCCAACGCCAATGCAATTGTTTTTGAAAATGCTTTATCATACTTTTTCGGTCCCATAAAAACGCTCCTTCCTTTCTAAAATATCAGAGCTTCTCCTCTTTGCCTAAAGTAATTTCTCCTTTACCAATAAGACGTTTCAAAGGCCCGTTTTGTTACATCCTTTTACAAAGCTTTACCATTCATTCACAGTTTTGTTTTAAAATTCCGACCTTTTTGCCATCTTTTGGTCCTTCTGTCATATAGGTGTCCTACAATCGAAAAATTATTGCATTCAAAAACAAAAATTTACACAAAAAGCCCTCTGACTTTTTTGGGACAGAGAGCTTTTTTCTTTTACAGGGGGTTTCCTGTTTATCTCTCGATCCAGAAAACTTCCTTTTTACCAAGATATTCTGTTTTATTAAAGGTAAGCTGCACCACCCACGGCATCCAGCTTTTAATTCTCATAAAATCGTCCATTTCAAAGGAAGGATCAAAATAGTTGAGAAGAAGGCTGATTGCGGTTCCATGTCCTGCAACTGCTATCGTCTTTCCTTCATATTTTTTCAGCAGTACCTCAAGGGCCTGAACCACCCTTTGCTGTACCTGCTGCAAACTCTCGCCCTCGGGCAAGGCGTAAGAAAAATCCTCCCACTGCCGTTTGCAGTATCCGTTAAAATCCTCCACCCAACACCCGATCTTGCGTTCTCTGAAATCTTCTTCCAAAAGAATCGGCAGATTCAGCAGTTCTGCAAGCGGTCGGATCGTTTCCTTTGCTCTTGGATAGGGACTGGATACCATCACATCAATCGGCTCATGGTGCAAAAAGGAAGCCATCTTTTTGCTATCTTCCCTGCCCTGCTTTGTCAGCGGCGCATTTTCCGGGTCTGCATGAACATCGCTGTAATCGGGCTGTGCGTGCCGAACCAGATAAATGGTAGTCATCCTGTCCCCTCCCTGATTACAGTTCTCCTAAGGAAGCTGCCTTTAGATAAGCATTGATAAACTGATCGATATCGCCATCCATCACGGCTCCGATATTGCCGCTTTCACAGTTGGTGCGGTGATCCTTGACCAACGTATACGGCATGAAGACGTAAGAACGAATCTGGGAACCCCAGCCGATCTGCTGCTGTTCTCCCTTAATATCCTCAATCTTTTTCAGATGTTCCTTTTCTTTAATCTGTGCAAGCTTTGCCTTAAGCATCTTCATTGCAACCTCTCGGTTTTGATGTTGGCTTCGCTCATTCTGACAAGCAACTACAACGCCGGTTGGAATATGGGTGATACGAATTGCGGACTCGGTCTTATTGACATGCTGACCACCTGCACCACCCGAACGATAGGTATCCACCTTCAAATCTGCAGGATTGATCTCGATATCGTAATCATCATCGATTTCCGGCATAACCTCCAAAGATGCAAAAGAAGTCTGTCTGCGTCCGGAAGCATCAAACGGAGAGATTCGAACCAGTCGATGAACACCGTGCTCCGATTTCAAAAAGCCATAGGCATTGGTTCCGGTAATCAGGATGGATGCACTCTTGATACCTGCTTCTTCTCCTGCCAGATAGTCCAGTACCTTTACCTTAAAGTGATGGCGCTCACTCCAGCGGGCATACATGCGGTAAAGCATCTGAACCCAGTCCTGTGCCTCAGTGCCGCCAGCTCCTGCATGGAAGGTCAGAATTGCATTATTTGCATCAAACTCGCCGGAAAGCAGCGCAGATAACTTTTCTTCCTCAATCTTATCCACGATATCCCGGATATTCTTCTTGATATCCTGCAAAAAAGCTTCCTGTTCCTCTTCGTTTGCAAATTCCTCTTCTTCTGCAAGCTCCAGCATGGTCTGAGCATCCTCATACATTGTAACCAGCTCATCATAGGAGCCAATCTTTTCATTTACCAGCTTCTGTTGTTTTAATACCTGTTTTGTATTTTCAACATCATTCCAAAAATCAGGTTTTGCAGCTTGTTCGTCCAACTCTCTTTTTTCTTTCAGCAAATTTTCGTATCCCAAAGCTTCTTTCAGGTACTCAATCTTTGGCTGCTGTGCCTGCAATTCCTGTTTTAAATCTTCGATTTGAAGCATCATGCTTCCTCCTGTTACAAAATTTATAAAAGCTCTCATAGAAAAACAGATGATCTCTTTCCTTTTATTATAGTAGAATTGATAAAAAATGTAAAGACTGCACCCAGTTGTTCCCTATCTTTAAATAAAGGGTAAATCTTGCCTTCAGGTTATGGATTTTTTTCGCGTTATATAGTATCATTATGATATCGCATAATTCAGAAAGGTTGATATGAGAATGAACTATAAAGGTGTTTCCTGTCCTGTCTGCGGTCAGGAATTCAAAGAGGGCGATGACATCGTTGTTTGTCCGGAGTGTGGTGCTCCGCATCATCGTTCCTGTTATAAACAGCTCGGTCATTGTGCTTTGCAGCAGGAGCTTCACGAAAAGGGAATAGAATGGAAAAATCCCAATGAAAAAAAAGCCCCTTCCAATGCCGGTATCCAGCCTGACGAAAACGGCAACATCATCTGTCCAAACTGCGGACTGTTCTGCAAGGAAGAAGATGTTTTCTGCCCAAACTGCCGCTTCCCGCTAAAGGAACAGCCGCAGCATCATGGTCGTCCTGTTGTGGAAAATCCTTTTGAAGGACAGCCGCAAAACTCTATGGGACTAAACAGTATGTTTGAAGCCATTTACGAAGACGACCAGATTGAGGGCATTCCTGCTAAAGACTTTGTTTTTCTGGTTCATCAAAACTACGCTTATTTCCTGCGTGTCTTTAAGATTTTTTCTCAGCGTGCTAAAGCCAAAGTCTTTAACTGGGCAGCATTTATCTTTAATTTCGCCTATTTCTTCTACCGCAAAATGTATAAGATCGGCGCAATCCTGTTCGGATTCTATATCCTTTCCAACATTCCATCGGTAATTCTTTCTTACCACATGGTAAAACAGACACTGGCTGACCCGATGCTGATGTCCTCCTTCCAGTTTGACCTCACCGGTCTGGAATGGCTGGTCATCCTCTCCCAGATTTTGATGTACGTTCGATTCGGCGTTGCAATTTACTGCGGCTTTACAGCAAACCGTCATTACTATAAACACTGCCGCAAAAAGATTCAGGATCTGCATTCTGCTTCCGGTAATTCTAGCGACAACGTTTATTACCAGACACTCTCCTCCATTGGCGGTGCAAGCCCTGTCAGTGCAATTTTGATTGTGGCATGTGTCATTGCACTGATGTTGATTTCCAGCATTATTATCGTTTTAACCTTATAAGATCTACCAAAAACACCCCTTGCTTATCAGAAAAATTCTGCTTAGCATCGGGTGTTTTTCTCTTTATCTTACAATTACTCTAAATTTATCGGATAAAACGCACTGCCTCTTTGTCCATTCCTCCAAAGAAGGAAAAATGGCGCATATTTCCTTGACAAACTGCTTTTTTCTGATATAATAATTTTGTTGTCGCGAAACTGCGGCAAACCTTGCCCTGCATAACCGGCAGGGCCTTAAGTCCAAAAGGAGGTGCTTTTACAATGGCAAAGCTTAACGAAAATTATGAGACAATCATGATCTTCAACACCAAAAACGGTGATGATGCAGTCAAAGCTCTGGTTGAAAAATTCACAGCTCTGATTGAAAAACACGGCACACTGGAAACAGTAGAAGAATGGGGTAAACGCAGACTGGCATACCCAATCGAAGACGAAGTAGAAGGTTACTACGTATTCGCTACCTTCAACTGCGCTCCTGAGTTCCCAGCAGAACTTGACCGTAACTACAAAATTACCGACGGCGTTCTTCGTTCCCTGATTGTTAAGAAAGACAACTAGGAGGATTTATCATGCTGAACCGTGTAATCCTTATGGGAAGACTTACTGCAGACCCTGAACTGAGAAAAACAGCATCAGACCTTTCGGTAACTTCCTTCACGCTTGCAGTAGACAGAAACTACGGCAAGGGCGCGGACCGTCAGACAGACTTCATCAACTGTGTTGCATGGCGTCAGACTGCGGAATTTATCAGCAGATATTTTTCCAAAGGCAGATTGATGGCTGTGGAAGGTTCTCTGCAGGTTCGCAATTATGTGGACAAGAATGAGAACAAACGACAGGCAGTAGAAGTTTTGGTTGACCAGGCATTCTTTGCCGACAGCAAAAACTCCGCTCCTTCCTCTTCCGCTGTGGACGATTTTGGTCCGCCACCACCGCCTTCCCGCTCCTATGGGTCGTCAGCTGCTCCGGCGGCAACTTCTTTCCAGCAAAATGCTCCTGCAGCAAGCTTTGGATATTCCAGCGGCAGTGCAGAGGATTTTGAAGAAGTCAGTGAAGATGAAGAAGATCTTCCATTCTAAACCGATACGGTCTTTGTAATTACAAACTTTAAATTTTAAGGAGGTTAAGTTCCATGGAAAAAGAAAGAACTGAAAGAAACGACAGACGCAACAGAAAAAGCAGAAAAAAAGTTTGTGCGTTCTGCATGGATAAAATCGAAAACATCGACTACAAAGATGTTCCAAGACTGAAAAGATATCTGTCTGACAGAGCTAAGATCATTCCACGCCGTGTAACCGGTACTTGCGCTCGTCATCAGAGACAGCTGACTGTAGCTGTTAAACGTGCTCGTCACGTTGCTTTCCTGCCATACGTAGGAGACTAATTAACCAACAAACACCTGCAAGCTTAAATGTTTGCAGGTGTTTTCTTTTATCCTTTTTTCCGAAAGGAAGGTCTTTATGTTACACTACGCTCCTATACTTTCCCAGGATTACCCTGTTCTGACCCAAATCATGACGGCTGCCTTTGATGAGGATACACGCCTGCATACTTCTCTCCTGCATGACGGTCCTGCCGGATACAATGACGGAACTCTGATTCGAAAGTTAAATGAAAATCCTGATTTTATCTCAGAAAAAGTATTGCTGGATGACAAAATCATCGGTGCTTATACCATCTCGCATAAGCCAGAGCAAAATATTCTGGAACTTCTCTTTCTTGACCCCGATTGTGGAAATCAGGGACTTGGTACACAAATCTGGAATCATATCGAAGAGCATTTTTTCAACTGTTCCCGTTGGGTTTTGGAAACACCGAGCTACTCTACCCGAAATCATCATTTCTACACCAAAAAATGCGGATTTCACTTTGTATGCGAAAAACAATATCCCGATGCCACTTCCTTTGTCTTTGAAAAAGAAAGAAAATCTGTTCTGAATTTTCAGGATATGATGAAGATGCAGACAAAACTTTGGGAAAAGCATAAGGACAAATGGCCACCCATGCAGCCCGAACATGGAAAGGACTTTATCCTGTGGATGATAGAGGAGATCGGCGAAGTAATCTCCATTATCAAAAAGAAGAGCATCCATGATATCATGGACGATCCTGCCGTCCACAGCCATTTTGTGGAGGAATTGAGCGATGTCCTCATGTATTACATGGACACTCTGCTTCGTTATCAGATCACCCCGGAAGAAATTTCCAAAGCTTACCAGGAAAAGCATGAGCGCAATATGGGAAGAAATTACGCGGAAGAATACAAAAAACTCCGCTAACTCTTTCCTTTTTCATACACTTCTTCCGTCAGCTTCAGTACCTTGCCCACAACATCAATTAATTCTACCAGTTTTAGTTTGTGGGAAGCCTTCTCTGCTGACAACTCTTCTGGTAAAGCGGGCAAATCACCTTCCAGATTTTCGTGGGCAAACTGATTTCTAATCTTTCGGCTAGCATCCAGTATCTCTGCAATTTCCCTATACTGCTCATAAAACTTCGGCTTATCTATTCCAAGAATCGCATAGAGATAGGAGTATAACTTTGGTTCTCCTTTTGACTTTCTCTGCGTCAGGATTGATTCTTCCTGAAACCATTCTGAAAGATATTTTAGTGTCTTTTCCAGGAAAGAATAGAGCAGAATCACCAGATGTGCGCGGCTGATGCTTGCAGCCCACTCCCACTGATCGCTCTCCCCTTCCAGTCCGATCAGCAGCTCGGTTTTGGTAAAGGGAGCAAGCCAGGGAAATTCCGTCTCTGGCTTTGCTCTAGTCTGGATGAGTTGCTGATTTGTCCGTTCCTTTTCCTGATTGACCGCCTGTGCAATCAAAAAGCAATAGTCATTTAGTGCACGCAGTTCATCCGCAAATTCTGCAAAAGGATAATAATCACTCTCATATAGTTGGTAACATGTCTCCTTCACTGGAACAAATTTCCCCTGTTCGTCGAGTAAAAATCCAAACGCGCTGCTGTGCTCCAAGCCCTCAAAGAAATAATCCATACTCATTTTCCTTTCCTAAGAAAGATCAGACCGTGAAGTGAAACACCTCACGGTCTTTTTTACATTTAGATAAAGGAAATATATCCTGCTTCAATCGCTTTATAATCCTTCGGATTCTGGCTGTCGTATACCACTTCCATTTTATCGTTCAAAACCATCAGTCTTCTGCCCGGCAAAACTTCCGGCAGAGTTTCCAGTTTCTCATGAATACGATAAACATGATTCTGTTCACCGGATGGAAGATCCTCAAATTTTTCTCCCTGATAATCTTTGAGGCTGCTCTCTTCCTGATACAGATAGGAAGCAACATAGCAATATTCCACACCATCTTTTTCGAAAAAGTCCGGACAGAGCAGATCACGGCTTCCATTGGAAGGAGTCTGTAAAAATCCGTTGGCATTAAATTCTCCATCTGGAATAAATGCTCCTTCAAAGTTTCCGTAAATTTCACCCTCTGGAATGGAGCTGAAAGAAGCAACCAGCACACCTTCTACACCGGCAAGCTTGCGGAGAGTAAAGCCATTCATCATCTCACCGCATACCAAATCCTGCTCGGTAAAGTTAACGGCAAGATATCTCTTTCCAATACGGGCAGTCCATTTTTCAGAAAGCGGAGCCTGATCTTCTACCTTCATTGCTGTCGGGATCACTCTGCCTCGATTGGTGCTGAACAGATATTTTCCATCCGAAGTATTGCGGAAGAAGAAATGTTCCCCATTTTCAGCTACAAAGTCCTTTCCATCAAATTTCAGATTTTTATAAGCTGCTGCATGTCCATCAGCAGTATCATCATTTGTAATAGTCAGATCTGTACCGAAGAAGTGGGTGTGATAGATTGCACTCGGTACCAGGTAGGTTCCATCAAATTCTTCCACCAATTCCTTTGGCACTGGCTGATATTTTTTGTAGAGATTGATTCCCTTTTCTTCCTGCATATAAACTGCAAATAAACGCAGAATCTCCAGCCCTACATCCAGCTTGCAGTCATGTGTTTCGCTGATTGTGAGAACTGCATTATATTTTGGAATGACATACAGCTTGCTGGTAAACTGGAAGCTGTTGCCGCCCTTCATCTGGACATATTCACCCAGATCAAATTCCGGATCTTCCACACAAACATTATCCCAACCCAAGCCATAACGAACGCTTGCTGTATCCTCCTGCAGGAAAGTGGTTCCCTGCATCTTTCTCATTTCTTCTTTGCTCTGCTCACTGATTACATCATTCTCTGTCAGGAACAGGTTACCGAACTTACACAGGTCGGTCATGGTTGTTGTAAAACCACCACAGCCCTGCAGATAGAAGTATTCTGCTGGTTTGCCGCCTTCCCGAACCAGAGGATATTCCGGATTAACCGTAGTAGAAACTCGTGTGGAATGAGCACCAATCGGTTCCGTGATGTACTGCTTGCAAAAATCACCAAAATTCATACCGGATACTTTGGCAACCAGCATTTCAGCCAGAGTGAAACCATCGTTGCAGTAAACGGAATATTTTCCTGGATCAGCTTTCAGATAGCATTTTGCAAGATAATCATAAACTTCGTTATAGTATTCTTCATTGTCTGCTTTTCCAACGTGAGTTGCTGAAAAATGTTTCCACTGAGTTCCCGGAAGACCGCTGGCATGATTTAAGCAGTGACGCACTGTGATCTGGCGGTAACGTGGGTCAAGCATGGTAAATTTAGGCAGATATTCACAGATTGGGCGATCCAGATCGACCTTTCCCTGTTCCACCAGCTTCATGACAGCAACTGTACAAAAAATCTTGGAAATAGAACAAACATTGTAGGTATGATTTAAGGTTACAGGATTCTTGTCTTTGGTTCCATCCTGTCCCAGTGCATCTGCTGCAACAAGTTTACCATCCACCATAATTGCATAGGAAACAGAAGTCCATTTTCTTGGAAGATTTAATTTCAAAATATCAGAAAGCTTTTGCTGAATATTCATATCATTTCTCTCCTTTTCTTACAAAAACTGAGGGATTCCCTCTTCCTTTTTGTAGATTACCACAACTATCCAGCCTTGTCAATTCCCCTATGATGGACACTGTGCGCAACAAGACAATTTTTTCTCTAAAGGAACTCCTTCTGTTGCACCTAAACTTATTCTTTTGTAAAAATAACATTTTTATAAAAGAATAAGAGGGGTTCACTCCGTTACCCCTCGCCTAAAAATAGTCTACCGGATTGTTTTTTCCCTATGAGGGTCGGCTCAATCGAATTCTTTTCCATTTCACATAAAAAAAGAGTCTCCACAAAAGTGAAGACTCTTTTTGGCGGAAAGAGAGGGATTCGAACCCTCGGTGCCTTTATAGGGCACACACGATTTCCAGTCGTGCGCCTTAGACCAGCTCAGCCATCTTTCCATAGATGTTATTCGCTGCGTACACTCAACTCGCAAGTGCTTTATTATTATAGCACATCTCAGAAAAAAGTCAATACCTTTTTCTAAAAAAATTTGGTGTGAAGGAAAATCCTTCACACCAAACCTTATTTTTCCTTCTCTTCTAGCACACTTTCCACATGAAAGTTTGTCCGATAGAAGCTGTCGAATACTCCCATAAGCAGTCCTATTTTTCCCTGCTTATAATAGCGGTGCATTGGGTACCAGAATACCAGCGAACCAATCAGACAAACAATCATATCCATCATGGTATCCGTTACACCTGTATCGAGTACATGCTGCGGATCGTTGTGCAAAACAAAATTAATTACAAATTCTACAATCTCCCATCCAACCGCGATCAGGGAAGCAAAACCTGCCGAAAAAACTGCCGCCTGCCAAAACTCTGCTCTCTTTACCCTCATCTTCTCTTCCCGAGGTTTGAGCAGATAGTAAACGACCAGACCACAAAGTCCAAAAATAACCCCTGTTACGGTGTGCATCAGCTTATCATATAAAGGAATCCTGTCATAGCCGTTAAAGATCATTCCAATCCCATAAGTAAATAAAATATACAGATGGGTGGTCAAACGCAGCAGATAGTCCTCTTTTAAACTTAAGACTTTTTCTGCAATTCGCGGAACAAAAACCAAAAGCAATCCTAACAAAGATAGAAACACATAATACGGTGTCGAAAAAAACAGGTTATACCCCGCCATCAGCACACAAAACACAGCAAAACCAAATTCCAAAACTCGACTTTGGCGTTGATAGAGCATTGAAACAGAACTCATACTTTTCCTCCATTTTCATTATCACAGGATACTTTTAATATAACACACTTTGTCTTGTTTTACAAAAGCCGCGGAAAAATTTTTCCGCGGCTTTTTGATTATTCATAACGTAATGCTTCAATTGGGTCAAGTTTCGCTGCCTTGTTTGCCGGATAATATCCGAAAAAGACACCGATTGCCATGGAGAAACCAACTGCAATCAAAATCGCCTGCAAAGATGGGCGTGCCGGGAATTTCAGCAACGCTGCTCCCGCATACCCCAAAGACATACCGACCACAATTCCGATCAGACCGCCAATCAGACAGATAATAACCGACTCTACGATAAACTGCATCCGGATCGCACTATTTTTTGCGCCCAAAGCCTTTCTGGTTCCAATTTCACGGGTTCGCTCGGTTACCGATACCAGCATGATGTTCATAACACCAATACCGCCTACCAGCAGAGAGATGGCTGCTATAACCGCAATCGCAATCTGGATGGTTCCCATCATGGAAGTGTACTGATCGATAATGGAATCCAAGCTGATCGCCATTACACCAAAATCAGTATTGCGCTGATAAAAGCGATTAAAATAATCCTCAAACTGGTTTGCCAGTGCTCTGGAATCTGTTCCCTGCTTGGTCAAAATGGTAATATAGGAAAATCCTTCTGTCGCATTGGTCAATTTCCACTGTGTAGTAATCGGAATGTATAAACCGGTAGAAAGATCCTGATCCGAAGCCATCGCTCCCATCATGGAAGTAAGAGCATCCTGTTTATATTCATAGACACCGATAATTGTAAAGGTATAGATATCCTTGCCCAGATAAACCTTCACTTCCTGTCCCAAAGGACTTTCACCCGGCGCAAACATATTGTTTACCAGCTTATCCGAAACAACCGCTACGTTTTTGATTCCTTTCGTATCACGCTCATCAATAAATCTACCTTCCAGCATGGTAAGATGATTTGCGGCCTGGTAACCGTTGTTGACGCCGCTGATGCTAACATTGGCGTACTTTCGTCCATCTTCAACCCGTCCGCTTCCCATTGTCTCAGAAGCACTGACTGCATCCACCACATCGCCGTAGGATGTCATAAACTGATCAATCATATCGTTGCTGATCAAGTCTTCTTCATCAATCTGCACTGAGTAGCTCATACCTGTTTCGGATGCTTTCTGCTGGATACTGATTTGAATATTGTTGGCGCCCACTTCCTGCAGAGAGGAGGTCATCATGTTGGTCATCGAGTCGCCGACCATGACAATACCGATTACCGAACCAATACCGATGATGATGCCCAGCATGGTCAGCAGTGCACGCATTTTATTTGCACGAAGTCCGGAAATGGCCAACGAGATATTCTCTAAAAGTTGTGTCATAGACTCTGTTCCTCCTGCCTAGCTTCATCCTGCTGCCCTTTGAAAAAGCTGTCAGGCGGCAAAACTTCGTGATTGATCCGGCGCTCGTCCACAACCTGTCCATCTCGGATGGTAATAACTCTCTGGGTTTCTTCCGCAAGTTCCTGGTTATGCGTGATCAATACGATGGTCTTGCCCTGTTCCCGATGCAGACGATGAAACAAATCCATTACCAGACGTCCTGTCGAGGAATCCAACGCACCGGTCGGTTCATCCGCCAGAATGATTGCCGGATCATTTGCCATAGCACGTGCGATGGCAACACGCTGTTTCTGTCCGCCGGAAAGCTCATTCGGCATATGTCCCATACGTTCTCCCATATCAACCATTTCCAGCAGTTCCTTTGCTCTTGCGGTTCGCTGTCCTCTTGGAACACTTGCGTACAGCATCGGCAGTTCCACATTTTTCAGTGCTGAAGTTCTTGGAATCAAATTAAATGTCTGGAAAACAAACCCAATTTTGGAATTGCGGATTCCGGAAAGCTGTGCATCTCCCGCCTGGTTGATTGCAACGCCATCCAGCGTATATTCTCCTTCCGTTGGACGGTCAAGGGCTCCGATAATATTCATCAATGTTGATTTACCGGAACCGGACTGACCAACGATTGAAACGAACTCCCCTTCTTCCACATTCAGGTCAATTCCCTTGAGAATGGTCAATTCATTGGGCTGTCCAATGTAAAACTTCTTGACAATTCCCTTCATATCAATAATTGTTTTTGCCATTTATTGAGCCTCGCTCTCCGAAGAAAGTCCGATGACCGGAGCTGTCTGTCCTGCTGCCGCAAAATCTGGTGTAACCTCCATTCCCGGCGTTACACTCTGTGGGTCGCTGACAATGGACATACCATTCTGGATATTGGAACCGGACACCTCAATATAGAAATCGGTTTCCAGACCGGTAGTTACCGGAACCTCTGTTACAATATAAGTGGAAGCATCTTTGCCCTCGGTGGATTTTGGCTCGACTGCATAAAGAACATCGGTTCCATCCTGTTTCTTCACAACAGAATCATAGGCAACACCAAAAACATCCTGCTTTTCTTCCAGCAAGACTGTCAGTCTGGTATTCATACCAATGCGCAGTCCGCTGTCTTTATCGTTAACCTGAACCTCTGCTTCAAATTCAACGTTCGAGTTGTTGCTGGAAGTCTGAGTGGAACCAGTGTCGCTCTTAACAGCTGCTGGTGCGATATATGTAATGGTACCGGAAATTTCTTTGTCTCCGGTTGCATCCGACTTGATGGTAACCGGCATACCTACCTGAACATTTGCAATATCATATTCTTTGATGCGGGTTGTGATTTTCAAAGATTCAGTATCTTCTACTACAAAGAGCAGGCCATTTCCCGGCTCTCCCACCTTTGCATAAACTGCGGTAACAACACCGGAAACCGGAGCAGTAATGCTGGCATCTTCCAGAGTGTTCTGCATTTTCTGGATTGCAATTTCCTGAGCACGGTTGCTTTCTGCTGCCAGCTGGCTTCCAACCAGGCTGTCCTGCAAGCTGTCAATCTGCTGCTCAATTGCATTCTTGGTTGCTTCCTGCTGCTGTTTTGCCGACTCTGCAGACTGTTTTGCTGCATCCAGCTGAGCTTTTGCGACATCTTCCTGGACCTCTGCACTGTCCACACCACGATTTGCTGAGCCGATACCCTGTTCTACCTGTGCCAGCGTTGTACCGTTGCGTGCGTCTTTTGCTGCATCCAGCTGAGCTTCTGCGGAAGCAACTCCACTCTCAGCGGAAGCAACTCCACTGTATGCGCTGCTTGCAGAGGAAGAAATTGCTGCTAACTGGTTTTGATAATCTACTTGAGCCTGATTGTAGACTGCCTGAATATCTTGAAAAATAGATTTTTGCTGAACATAAGTTTCTCGTGCATTTTTCAAGGAATTTTCTGCATCTGTTATATACCCTTTTAACTTATTATATTCAGCTTGCTGTTCTTGCGGCGGTTGATAATCAGGATTTTCCTTTGCATCCGGGAACTGATTATATAAATTATTCTCAGCAGTTGATAAATTAGTTTTTGCTGTTTCAATATCTGCTAAATAAGTATTTTCCAAATGATCCCACTCTTGTTTTGCTGCCATATAATCTGCTGTTTTAGCTTCAAAATCTTTTTTGGCTTGCTCTTCTGCGGCTGCCTGCCCTGCTACAGCGTCATTATAGGCTGCTTTTGCATCGGACAGAGCCTCTTCCGCTTTATCCAGTGCTTTTTCGGCATCGGTTACATTGCCTTCCAGCTGGTCGCGGGTCAGACGATAATTTTCTCTTGCGTCCCGAACCGCAGCTTCTGCCGATTCCACCTGCAGTTTTGCACTTTCTACGCTGTATTCAGACTGGGTCACATTGTTTTCAGCCTGTGTTACGCTCTGTTCTGCCGAAATGGCGCTGGAATCCAGACCATTTTCATAGTTTTCTTTTGCGTTTTCATACGCTTTGCGGCTGACTTCAATCTGATGTGCAGCCTGATTGTTGCTTGCTGTTACTGCTGCCTGCTGCTGTGCAATATCAAGCTCCAGATCATCTGTCTTGAGTTTTGCAAGCACGTCTCCTTCCTGAACAACATCACCGACCTCTACGTTAACCGATTCCACCGGATAGGTCAATGTAGAGTAGACCTTTCTTCCTGTCTGGGTTTCCACCGTTCCGGTCAGGCTAATGGTATTTTTCAGATCCATCTGCTGCAAAGTCTCGGTCGATACAATCATCTGTGCTGCACCTTTCTGACTGGTGATCACATATCCTCCCACAACTACAACAGCAAGTGCTGCACATACGCCTCCGATAATTTTTTTCTTTGACATACACAAGTCTCCTTTTGGATTCCTAATTGTATTATTGGATTAATACAATAATATCAATTTTGTTTGAAAAAGTCAAGCGCTTTCTCCAGCTTTTACTAACTATATCACACTTCACATTTTGTTACAATCCTCAGAAAAAACGATTTTTCACCTACCTGTTTTCGTCAAATTGTGCTAGTTTGCATTCATTCATACTTTGTACATAACGCATACATAATTCCTGAAAAAAATGATGGTTTTCTCTGTTATTTCTATTATAAAACGGAATAAAATATCCGCTTCCCTTCAATTTTTAAAATAAATTTCATAAGAAAAAAAGAGCACACCGTTTCAAACGGTGTGCTCTAAAAGCTTTCCTTAGATCTTTGTGATGTCGACCAGTTCTACATCGTTTACTGTACGATTGCTCATCAGAGAATTTGCCAGAGCGTTTGCAGTATCCAGTGCTGTCATAGTAACGATAGAACGTTCTACTGCACGACGGCGCATCTGTACCGAATGACGCTGTGGTTTTCTTCCCTTCTTGGAAGTGGTGATGATATAGTCGATCTTGTTCTGATCAAAGAGGGTCATGATATTTGGTTCATCTTCTTCGATCTTACGAACGGTGTTTGCAGCGATCATGTTCTGGTTCAGAGTCAGAGCAGTACCTGCAGTTGCATAGATGTTGAAACCGAGTTTCTCAAACTTCTCAACGATCGGAACAACTTCCTGTTTATCGGTATCACGAACAGTTACCAGAACGCCGCCTTCATGTTTCATCTTGTAACCAGCTGCTACCAGACCTTTGAAGAGCGCTTCATCAAATGTCTTAGCAATACCCAGAACCTCACCGGTGGATTTCATTTCTGGGCCAAGCAGGGTATCAACATCGTGCAGCTTTTCAAAGCTGAATACTGGAACTTTAACTGCTACATACTCAGCTTCTGGGTACAGACCGATTCCGTAACCCTGGTCACGCAGTTTTTCGCCGAACATCATGCGGGTAGCAATCTCAACCATTGGTACGCCGGTAACCTTGCTGATGTAAGGGATGGTACGGGAAGAACGTGGGTTAACCTCGATAACATAAACTTCATCGTTGTAGATAACGTACTGGATGTTAACCAGACCAACAACCTTCAGCTCTCTTGCAAGCTTGCCAGTGTAGTCGATGATGGTACGTTTGAGTTTCTGGGACAGGGTCTGTGCAGGATATACCGAGATAGAGTCACCGGAATGGATACCAGCTCTTTCGATATGCTCCATGATACCTGGGATGAGGTAATCCTCACCATCGCAGATTGCGTCAACCTCAACCTCTTTACCCATCATGTATTTATCGATCAGGACGAGGTTATCTTTCATATGGCTGGTGATGATGTCCATGTACTCTTCTACTTCAGCGGTAGTGTGAGCAATGATCATGTTCTGACCACCCAGTACATAGGAAGGACGCAGCAGAACTGGGAAGCCCAGTCTGTTTGCAGCAGCAACTGCTTCTTCTTTGGTCAGGACTGTTTCACCCTTTGGACGAGGAATGCCCAGTCTGCCAAGCAGTTCATCAAAACGTTCACGGTCTTCTGCCTCATCGATAGAATCAGCGGAGGTACCGAGGATGCGAACACCCTTCTTGGAGAGGTATTTGGTCAGTTTGATTGCGGTCTGTCCACCAAACTGTACTACTACGCCCCATGGTTTTTCGCTTTCCAGAACGTTGTCAACATCTTCTGGAGTCAGTGGGTCGAAGTACAGTCTGTCAGCGGTATCGAAGTCGGTGGATACAGTTTCTGGGTTGTTGTTTGCAATAGCAGCTTCAAAGCCGAGTTTCTTCAGTGCCCATACGCAGTGAACCGAGCAGTAGTCGAACTCGATACCCTGACCGATACGGATTGGACCGGAACCGAATACCAGGATCTTCTTCTTGTCAGATTTGCGTTCTTCGATAAATTCTTCTGCTTCGTTTTCTTCATCGTAGGTGGAGTAGAAGTATGGAGTCTGTGCCTTGTATTCAGCTGCGCAGGTATCTACCATCTTGTAAACACCTTTTCTGTGATGCTCTACTTTCTTACCGGAGAAACGTTCAATTGTGCTGTCCAGATAACCATATTTCTTAGCGCGCAGGTACAGATCCTCGCTGAGTTCCTCGCAGTTAGCAAGCATTTCTTCAGTCTTTCTGAGGTTATCCAGCTTGTTGATGAACCAGCAATCGATCATGGTGATTTCATGGATCTTTTCTGCTGGGATGCCTTTCTTCAGTGCTTCATATACACAGAAGATACGCTCATCATCGCAGTTGTGCAGCAGCTCAAGCAGCTCTTCTTTGGTCTTGTCAGCAAATTTTGGCAGGTTGAAGCTGTCCAGACCCAGTTCAACGGAACGAACTGCCTTCATCATTGCGCTTTCGAAGGAAGTACCGATGGACATAACCTCACCGGTAGCCATCATCTGGGTACCAAGGGTACGTTTTGCGTAAACGAATTTATCAAATGGCCACTTCGGGAATTTTACTACGAGGTAGTCAACCGATGGCTCGAAGCAAGCGTAAGTATTGCCGGTTACAGCGTTGATGATTTCATCCAGAGTATAGCCGATTGCGATCTTGGTTGCTACTTTTGCAATCGGGTAACCGGTTGCTTTGGAAGCCAGTGCGGAAGAACGGGACACACGTGGGTTAACCTCGATTACTGCGTAATCCATGGAAGTTGGATGCAGAGCGAACTGACAGTTACATCCGCCTTCTACGCCCAGCTCTTCTACGATGTTAAGAGCTGCTTTTCTGAGCATGGAGAATTCTGCTGGAGAAAGGGTAACTGCTGGAGCAACTACGATGGAGTCACCGGTGTGTACACCAACTGGGTCAACGTTTTCCATCGAGCAAACGGTGATGATGTTGCCCTTGGAGTCACGGATAACCTCAAACTCGATTTCCTTCCAACCAGAGATACATTTTTCTACCAGGATCTGGGTGATTGGGGACAGACGCAGACCGTTTCCTGCGATCTCTCTGAATTCTTCTTCATTGTAAGCGATACCACCACCGGTACCACCCATGGTAAATGCTGGACGGATGATAACTGGATATTTGATCTGGTCGATGAATGCAAGACCATCTTCAACGGTGTTTACTACCTTGGAAGGGATGCATGGCTCGCCGATCTTTTCCATGGTATCCTTAAACATCTGACGGTCCTCTGCCTTATCGATGGTCAGAGGGTTTGCACCCAGAAGTTTTACATTGTGGGAATCCAGGAAGCCTTCTTTTGCAAGCTGCATTGAGAAGGTCAGACCAGTCTGACCACCCAGAGTGGAAAGAACGCTGTCTGGTTTTTCAATCTCAATAATTCTCTTTACAACATCGATGTTCAGTGGCTCGATGTAAACATGGTCTGCCATTGCCTTATCGGTCATGATGGTTGCTGGGTTGGAGTTTACCAGAACAACTTCCAGACCTTCTTCTTTCAGTGCGCGGCAAGCCTGTGTGCCTGCATAGTCAAACTCAGCTGCCTGTCCGATGATAATCGGGCCGGAACCGATTACCAGTACCTTTTTAATATCCTGTCTTAACGGCATATCGATCAACCTTTCTTCCGTTTATAGTCCTCTTATTATTGTTCCAAGATGCTTATTTTACCATTCCAAGGAATCTTTCATAGATTCCGTCGAAGTTTTTCTGTCCGATTTCGGATTCTGGAATAAACTGTACAGACATTGCTTTCATCTGTGGATATTCCAGACCTTCACAGGTTTTATCATTGGAGTTTACATGGCTAACGACTGCGCTTGCAGGAATATCTTTTACGATATAACCATGGTTCTGGGAGGTAATGAATGTTCTGCCGCTTGCAATCTCGGTTACAGGGCAGTTTGCGCCGCGGTGACCGCAATGCATCTTTTCAACCGAGCCGTCCATTGCAAGTGCCATGATCTGGTGACCAAAATCGATGCCCAGTACTGGAACACCCGATTTCATCAGTGCTGCAACAGTTTCCTGTGCTGCATCAATTGCGTTTTCCTTCTGAGCGTAGTCAGTACGCAGTGCTTCCAGACCTGCTCCGCCGCAAAGAACAACTGCATCCGGTTTTGTTTCCATGATTTCCTTTTCGGTGTAGGAAGCCGGAACAACGGTTACTCTGCATCCTCTTGCCATCAGAGCATTGATGACATCTTTGCGGATACCGTAGTTTACCATGGTAATGCTGTATTTGCTGTCAAGTTTTTCAAAGGAAACTTTTTCATTGTAGTTTACCCATGCAGGCATTGGTTTTTTCCATGCCTTGATCTTTGCAACCAGTTCATCTTTGCAGCCTTCTGGATTGGTGCGGGTGATCAGAGCGTTCTGTACGCCGCCGTCACGGATTTTTCTGGTGATTGCGCGGGTATCCAGATCAAAAATAGCGCTGATGTTTTTCTTTTCCAGATATTCGTCAATTCTGCCTTCCATGCGGAAATTGGATGGCTGTGCACACCACTCACGGATGACCCAGCCTCTTGCTGTAATGCTTTCGTGCAGATCATTCTCGTGGTTGACGCCGTAGTTTCCTGTCAGCGGGAATGTTTCAACAATAATGTTGTTGGCATTTGCAGGGTCGGTCAGGATCTCCTGGAATCCTACCACGCTGGTGTTGAACACCAGTTCACCGATTGCATCCTCACTGCTGCCCAGACCGTAACCTTCATAAACCGTACCGTCCTCCAGCACAAGCCATGCCTGTTGCGCATTGTTAAAAATATCCATATGCTTACCTCCATGTTCCTTCTATTGGTTTCTATCCTAAAACTTACAGTGTAATTTTACCTACAACACCCATGATGTCTTCTTTCATTGCAAGGGCAGCTTTTCTTGCCTGCTCTGCAAAGTCTTTGCCGTCTGTGCCAGCTTTCTTCCATGCAGTCAGAATTGCGCGGGAAGAGTTTACGATTGCGCCTAAGCCGTTTTTATCAAATGCACCAGCAACATCGTTTGCACCGCCGCCCTGTGCTCCATAACCTGGAACCAGGAAGAAGGTGTGCGGCATCTTCTGACGCATCTCAGCAAGCTGCTCCGGATAGGTTGCGCCTACTACTGCACCAACGCGGGAATAGCCGTAGTTGTTTTCTGTCTGGCTGCCCCACTGTTCGCACATTGCGCCCATGGTTTCATAAATACTCTTGTCGCCAATCTTCTGATCCTGAAGTTCGCCGGAAGATGGGTTGGATGTTTTTACCAAAACAAAGATGCCCTTATCCTGCTCGTCACAGATTGGCAGCAGAGGATTTACACCATCCGAACCAAGATAACCGTTAACGGTCAGCATGTCCGAGCCAAATGCGGAAAGTTCCTTGCCGTTTACAGTGCTTGTGCCAAGATGAGCTTTTGCATAAGCCTGCATGGTAGAACCGATATCGTTTCTTTTACCGTCCATAATAACGATCATGCCTTTTTCCTGCGCATATTTTACAGTTTCGCACAGTGCCCACATTCCCTGCCAGCTGTACATTTCGTAGTAAGCTGCCTGTGGTTTTACTGCCGGAACGATGTCGCAGATCTGGTCGATGATAGCCTTGTTGTATTCGAGGATTGACTGTGCTGCTGCATCAAAGGTATCGCCGTATGTCGCAAACTTCTCATCTTTGATATGCTGTGGGATGTAGTCAAGCAGGGAGTCCAGTCCTACTACACTTGGGTTTTGCATCTGTGCGATCTTTTCAATCAGTCTTTTCATCCTTTGGTTCCTCCGTCCTTTGTTCTGTATCTATCTTTTAAAGTTCAAATACTGTTTTTCCGCCAAGGATTGTTCGTACCACCCGTCCGGTCAGTTCCAGACCGTCAAACGGAGTGTTTTTGCTCTTGCTGTGCAGTTTTTCTGCATCGACTGTCCAGCTTCTGTCCGGATCAAACAGAACGATGTCTGCAAGACTTCCTTCCCGTAGGGTTCCACCCGGCAGGCGAAGCAGATTTGCAGGATTGGTGCTCATGAGTTTCACCAGATCAAGCAGGCTCATGCCGCACTGATGAACCAGTACGGTGCAGGCTGCTGCAAAGCTGGTTTCCAGTCCAACGATGCCGTTTGGTGCCTTGAGGAAGTTTGCTTTTTCCTCTGCCGCATGTGGTGCATGGTCGGTCACAATCGCATCGATGGTTCCATCCAAAACACCTTCCACAATCGCTTCGCAGTCTTCCTGCTCTCTGAGCGGTGGATTCATGCGGAAGTTTGCGTTGTAAGAAAGCAGCAATTCATCGGTCATCATCATATAATGCGGTGCTGTCTCGCAGGTAACCTTGACCCCTCTTGCTTTTGCTTCCCGGATCAGCTGAACCGAGCCTTTTGTGCTGACATGTGCAATGTGGATTGCAGTATCAGAACTCTCTGCAAGTACGATCTCTCTTGCGGTGATACTGTCTTCGCTTGCGCGATCCATGCCTTTAACACCCAACTCTTTGGAGATGCGTCCTTCGTTGATGATGCCGCCATCAATGATGGTCAGATCTTCACAGTGGCTGATAACTGGAACACCCGCTTTATAAGCTTCTTTCAGAGCTTTTAACATCATTCCGCCGTTTTCGACCGGTCTGCCGTCATCGCTGACCGCTACTGCTCCGCAGGCATGCAGCGCTGCGATGTCATTTAACTCCTGACCGAGCATTCCTTTTGTAATGGATGCAATCGGATAAACTCTCGCGTCCGCATCCTTTGCCTTGTCCAAAATATAGGAAAGAACTTCTTCGCTGTCGGTAACCGGTTTGGTATTTGGCATACAGCAAACACCAGTTACTCCTCCGGCAGCAGCTGCTTTACAGCCTGTAATGATATCTTCCTTGTGAGTAAATCCAGGATCACGCAGGTGAACGTGGATGTCCAGAAATCCCGGTGCTGCACAAAGTCCCGAAGCATCAATATGCTGTGCACCTTGTGCGATCTTGGTCTGTGCCAGATTGGAACCGACCTTGATGATTCGATCTCCTTCAATCAGAATATCACCGATAAAGTCAACCGGTGGTTCACAGGACGGGTCTAAAATCCTGGCATTTGCAATGAGCATTTTTTCCACAAAAGTCCCTTCCTTTCCTCTGCTTTTATTTTATATTATTCATCCGTTTCAATACAGATTGTTACCTGATCTTCTCCGTCCCGCTCCTCGACCGAAACCTTGACAAACTCGTCACGGGATGTCGGCAGATTTTTTCCGACATAGTCTGCGCGAATCGGAAGTTCCCGATGTCCGCGGTCGATTAACGCTGCAAGCTGGATACTTTTTGCTCTGCCGCGCTGCAGGATAGCGTCCATCGCTGCCCGGACGGTACGGCCGGTATAGATTACATCATCCACAAGGATAATCTGTTTTCCTTCGATGGAAAACGGAAGATCGGTTCGATCCTGGCGTCCTTCACCGCTGCGCTTGTCATCGCGGTAAGCGGTAACATCCAGATATCCAACCTCCACCGTGGTACCTTCCAGCTCGGAGATTTTTTTTGCTACCCGCTGTGCCAGCTCCGCTCCTCTGGTCATGATACCGATGATATACAGGTTTGACGCACCTTTGTTGTGCTCGATAATTTCAAACGAAATTCTTGTGATTGCCCTCAGCATGGCTTTTTGATCCATGATCTGGGTTTTCTCGACCAGCATATCAAAATCCTCCCCATTGGTTAAATTTAAGCCAGCGCATAAAAAAAGCTGCCTGCGACCTTTCGGCAGCAGACAGCAGGTTTTTCCATCACATTAAAAGCCCAGCTTTTCCGGACTTTTTCCAAAAGATTCCCTTTTGGATATGGTTACCCCATCAAACCACCTTGCCAGCCTCACAGGACCGTCTTAAAGGATTCGCTTTCAGGATAATAATGACAAGACAGATTGCTTCATTTGCAAGTTCAATATGTCTTGTTTTTCTTTAAGGATAAGTATATCCAATTCTCTGCAAAATGTCTAGTGCTGACACGTCAAACTTCGCATAAATATTGACTTTTTTTTGGTCATTTTGCTGCAAAAGTTCCTCGAAGCATAAAGAAAAGGTTATTTTGTTTCCTTTTTCAACAAATCGCTAGAGGGACATATCTTCCTCATCGTCATAATCATGATAGAGGTGGTCCATCATCATTTCTTTTTCGTGGCGATACTTCTGTTCCTTAATGTAAAGGTCCAGTGCTTTGTTGAGTTTAAACAGCACCGAAACCGATTTTACGCAGATCACCGCAATCATGGCAACCATACTTGCCACAACCACCATCAGCGCAAGGATAGAAGCTTCCTTTCCTTTCATTCCATCATTTTTTATCTTTTCAAAACAAGGCATAAACAAATCCTCCTTTGCATATTCAGCAAAAATTATAATAAAATGCTTTTATTTTATCCAACCACGATCATATATATCATCCAAAAACATAAAATCGCAATCGAATATCGATCAATAACTTTTGGAATGGGCTGATATGTTTTGACGTTTTTCATCACCACTTCTTTATTGACAAAGAAGCCATAAAACATTACCAAAGCCAATAGAATGGCAAAAATCACAAGAAGAATCAGCAGGGACGAAATTGTCAAAATGCTGTCTAACTTTTCTATTTGCAAGTGCATTATATCAGAATACCCTAAAATCGTCACCAGCAAATTATTGAGCAGATGAATCACGATTGATGGTATGATTGAACCCGTAAACAAGATAAACATCGACCCGCATATTCCTATTAAAATGGCGGAAAAAGCGTTATTCAATGTCAGATGAAGAAAAACAAAATAAACTGTCGTCACAATAACAGCTGTAGCTGTTCCTTTGTTTTCTTGTAAAATAGACCATAGCACACCGCGGAATAATAATTCCTCAATTACAGGAGCCAGAAAAACAGCTGCAAAAACTGTGGTGTATATATCCATGCCCGGTTTGTTTGCCTGTCCTGAAAAAAGGTCTAATTTTAAACATAGCCTAACCCATAACAGACCTAACACAGTGACTAACAAGCCCACACATACCGATAATAACAGGTTCTTTCGTGTCGTTTTTCTTATGCTTATAACTTCTGCAAAGCTTAAACGGTTCATTTTTAGAAAAGTATACATCAATATAAACAAGCAAATCTCATATAAAAAAGATACACTTATAATGTAACTTCCCAATGCCTCTATCAAAAAAATGGAGCACAGCATGGTCAATGGCATTAAAAACACCAGCAATATTAAAAAGAATAAATTCATCTTTTTTATCATATGGACTCTCTCCAATCCAACTGAATTTTTATTTTGACAAATCTATTACTTTTTAAGAATTATATCATTTCTGTTCCTATTAATCAATCCAGATTTATTTTTTTGAAAAAAATTGTGAAAATTCACTTGAATTCTCCTGTTTTTTTGAAAATCCTGTTCGCCTTTTTCGGAAAATCTTTCATAAACTGTTTTAAATTTAAAAATTTTATGGTAAAATAATTGAGTTATCATTGCATTGTTTATGATTATATCGATTTTAAGAATTAGGAGCTATATTATGAACAAGAAAATTTCCCTGGGGCTGGCCCTCGCCCTTATGTTCGTCATCACCGCGGTAACATTTTCCATTACCATGATTTTTTCCAGGCAAATGTTCTCCACTACCGTCACCAACGTTTCCCAAAGAGAAGCGATGTATGACAAGCTTTCCGAGATTGACAGCTATGTACGAAAGAACTATTACGGTACCATCGATGAAACAACCTTAAATGACTATATCTCGATGGGATATATCGCCGGACTCTCCGATCAGTATGCTACCTATTATTCTGCTTCCCAGTATGCGGAACTTCAGCAGGAAAACGCAGGCAAACTGGTTGGTATCGGTATTCGTGCAACCCGCAGCGAAAGTGGATTTATTCAGGTAACAGAAGTTTATCCAGATTCTCCTGCTGCTGAGGCAAACATCAAAGCGGGTGACCTGATCGTCAAGGTAAACGACATCGACGTCACCGCAGACACCTATAATGATGCCATCAGTGAGATTGGCGGCAAAGCTGGCACCAAACTCAGCCTGACCGTCCGCAGCGACAACAAGGATCGTGAAATCTCCGAGATTACCCGCCGTGTTGTTGTAACCCCTACTGTATATCCAAAAATGATTGGCACTGCCGGCTACATCAAAATTGTCGACTTTAATGAAAACACCTATGATCAGTTTAAAAAAGCGGTAGAAGATCTGATCGGCAACCAGGGAGCACAGTCCCTGATCTTTGACCTGAGAAACAATACCGGCGGTCTAGTTGATCCAGCCATCAAGATGTTGGATATGCTGCTGCCGGAAGGTACTATTGCAACTGCAACCTATCGTGACGGTTCCACCGAAGTTCTCGGTACATCGGATGCAAACTGCATCGATAAGCCTATGGTTGTCCTGACCAACGAAAATACTGCCAGCGCAGCAGAGCTGTTCACACAGGCACTGCGCGATTACGGTGTTGCAAAATCGGTCGGTACCACTACCTACGGCAAAGGCGTTATGCAGGTAACCCATTCTCTGAAAGATGGTTCTGCAATCCGCATTACCGTTGCTCAGTACAATCCACCAAAGAGTGCAAACTATGATGGCGTTGGTATCAAACCAGATTACGAAGTTACTCTGACCGAAGATCAGGTAAAAGCTTTTGATACTCTGGATGAAACCACCGATCCTCAGTTGAAAAAAGCTCTGGAAATCACCAACTCCTCTACCCTGCTGACACAGAACACAGAAACCACCACAACAGAGGAATCTGCTGCTCCTGAAGAAGCAAACGGAGAAACCACAACCTCAGAGGAAACACCTGCAGAAACAGAAACTCAAGAAGAAGCAGAAACCCAAACAGAAACAACTGAAACAGAACCTGCTGCTGAATAAAAAGGCAAAAAGAGGAACGGAAAAATCCGTTCCTCTTTTTTTAAAACCCTTTTTTCCTTTGTTTTAAGTTTACCCCGATACTGCCGCACAGACATCCGCACAGCAGCATCGAAAACAGTTTTACCAATGCCCAGAACCCCGGAATTTCTCCAATTGCAAGAGAGCCCAACATCCCTGCTGCAAACAAGATTCCTGCGCACAGCATTCCAAGGAAAAAACCATTTTGCTTTGCATGTCTTGCACAAAAGAATGCTCCAATGCAGGCAAGCAGGCATCCTAAAATAAGTCCAATCCCTTTGACTGCCCAAATCGGTACCTTTCCTGCGGACATTGCAACAGAAAGAATCGTCAGCAACACGATTCCAGCTACAATCGCAGCTGCACACCCCACAATCACTGCTTTTTTCTGACGGCTATCCTCTGATTTTCGACCTGTATTTTTATTTCCTTCCGTTGATTTTCCCTTTGCACGGATATTCCTTTTTTCCATAAAAAAATCACCCCGTATCCTGCATTTTCTGTTACAGGATATTCGGGGTGTCCAATATTTATTCGCTAAAATCAAGCGGATTATTTGGATTTTTTATCAGCCTGTTCCTGAGCAGCTCTCTCAGTTGCAGTGATGTTCTGCTGAATGGACCAACGAGCCAGACGGATTTTGCTTCTGTCACCTGCTGTTTCGATTACAACAGTATCATCTTTGATGCTGACGATTCTGCCGATGATGCCGCCGATTGTTACAACTTCATCTGCAATTTCGATGTTTTCTCTCATCTTCTGAACTTCTTTTTCTCTCTTTTTCTGAGGACGGATCAGGATGAAGTAGAATACAACGAACATCAGAATCAGCGGAATAAAGGTTGCCAGCATAGTAGCAGTATCCGATGTTGCTGCGGTAAGATAAAAGTTTGCCATGGGTTTTTGCACCTCCGTTAAAATAAGCAAAAATGCGCTGGGAAAAATCCCCTGCATTTTGATATACAAGCAACATTATACCTGTTTCAGCTGTACTTTGCAAGTGGTTTCTCTGTAAAATACAGACAAAATTCTCACTCGTTAAATTCTTCTGCCCAACAGTGGAATCATCTCTGCACGGAACTGCTCATATCTTCCCTCGTCTAATGCTGCACGGATCTTTTCCATCAGGGTATTATAGAAATACAGGTTGTGCATAACAGCAAGGCGCATACCCAGCATCTCGTTTGCTTTGAGCAGATGACGGATATAAGCGCGGGAATGACGCTGACAAACCGGACAGTCACACTCTGCATCAATCGGACTGTCATCCAGCTCATATTTTGCATTGTTGATGTTGATGATGCCCTGCCAGGTAAACAGATGGCCGTGGCGCGCATTTCGGCTTGGCATAACACAGTCGAACAGGTCTACACCGCGATAAACCGCCTCGATGATATTGACCGGTGTACCAACTCCCATCAGATAACGAGGCTTATCCTTTGGCATATATGGTTCAACCTCTTCGATGATTTCATACATAACCGGAGCAGGTTCTCCAACTGCCAAACCTCCGATCGCATAGCCGTCGCAGTTAATCTCCGAAATCTGCTTCATGTGTTCGATACGCAAATCTGGGAAGGTAGAACCCTGGTTGATACCAAACAGCATCTGATGTGGGTTGATGGTACCTTCTGCCGCATTGAGGCGGTCCATTTCTGCACGGCAGCGTCTGAGCCAACGGACGGTGCGGTCGATGGAACGTTTGGTATACTCTCTGGTTGCCGGGTTTTCGATACATTCATCGAATGCCATTGCAATGGTGGAAGCCAGGTTAGACTGGATGCGCATGCTCTCTTCCGGTCCCATGAAGATGCGTCTGCCGTCAATATGGGACTGGAATTTTACTCCCTGCTCGCTGATAGTTCTCAGCTGTGCCAGAGAAAATACCTGGAAGCCGCCGCTGTCGGTGAGAATCGGTCCATCCCACCCCATAAACTTGTGCAGGCCGCCCAGTGCTTTGATTTTTTCATCGCCTGGACGCAGGTGCAGATGATAGGTGTTGCAAAGCTCCACCTGACATCTTAAATCTTTCAGGTCATAGGAAGAAATACCGCCTTTAATTGCTGCCGAAGTACCAACATTCATAAAAGCCGGTGTCTGGACTGTGCCATGTACCGTTTTGAATTCACCGCGGCGGGCACGACCTTCCTGTTTTAATAATGTATACATAAAATCCTCCGAATGATTATGATAAAGTTTTTTGTCAAACTTTTGTACACAAAAGTTTGCGGTTTCCAAAGGCAGAGCCTTTGGGCACTTGTCGCAAGATATAAAAAACAAAAGATAAAAATCGATAGGGGCAATAAGTCGTTTCGATTCTGGCGCACGGGAGTGCGCATCTGCACACAGTTGTGCAGATGGAAACCCAATCAAGTTTTATCTGCATTTGAATTTCAGCGCCAAATACGAAAAATCTCCCACTGGGAGGTTTTTCTGGATGGTGCATCTCGGCAGTTTCCAGAGGGGGTTTTTCTCTTGCAAAAATCCCTATTTGTCAATCCAAGTTTTGGATTGACAAATTTACCCCCAAATGCGCCTGAACGATAAGGTTCCGCGCTCTGCGGAGTGCGCCAAGGGCGTTACCCTTTGGAAACCCACAATTTTTTGAAAAAAATTGAGTAAAACTTTTGTTTTTTACCCAACTACCTGTCTTTGCGCCGAAGGCAAACAGCGTGCAGGCTCAGCCTGCTTATTTATCTGCATCGTTTACAATCAGCATGGCATCGCCAAACGAAAAGAAACGATATTTTTCCTTTACTGCAAGGTCATAGGCTGCCATGATATGTTCATAGCCTGCAAAAGCACTGACTAACATAATCAAAGTGCTTTCCGGCAGATGGAAGTTGGTAATCAGTCCATCCAGCACCTTAAACTGATAACCCGGATAGATGAAAATATCGGTATATCCTTCCTCTGTGTGCAGCGGCAGACCCTGTTTGGTTCCCAGTGTTTCCAGGGTACGGCAGCTTGTCGTTCCAACTGCGATGACACGTCCGCCGTTTGCCTTGGTCTGGTTAATCAAATCGGCCGTTTCCTGCGGCAGATAATAGTGCTCGGAGTGCATCTTGTGGTCGGTGATTTCGTCTTCCTTGACCGGACGGAAGGTTCCCAAGCCCACATGCAGGGTTACGGTCGCAACCTTCACGCCTTTTGCCTTGATTTTTTCCAGCAGCTCATTGGTAAAGTGAAGACCTGCTGTCGGTGCCGCTGCTGAGCCAAGTTCGTGGGAATAAACAGTCTGATAACGCTCATTGTCCTGAAGCTTTTCGGTGATGTAAGGTGGGAGCGGCATGTTTCCGATCTGTTCGAGCACCGGGAAGATGCTGTCTCCTTCGTAACTAAAGCGGATCAGACGGTTTCCGCCTTCTACGGTTTCCAAAACCTCACCTTTTAATAATCCTTCACCAAAAATGAGCTTCACGCCCGGTTTTGCTTTTTTGCCCGGCTTTACCAGTGTTTCCCAAACATCTTTTTCCTTCTGTTCCAGAAGCAGGACTTCAATGTTTGCACCGGTGTCTTCCTTCGTTCCATAAAGTCTTGCTGGAATAACGCGGGAATCGTTGACAACCAGCAGATCCCCTTCTTTTAAGTAATCCAGCACATCATAAAAATGATGGTGGCTGCATTTTCCGCTTTCCCGATCCATTACAAGCAGTCTGGAATGATCCCTTGGTTCAATCGGGGTCTGGGCGATCTGCTCCTGTGGCAGATCAAACCAAAAATCTGATTTTTTCATGTTGTTTCTCCTTCACTGTACAGGTGTAGAATGTTTTGGAGAGATGAGCAGGTTCTCATTCCCCTTTTTATCAGAATGTCAGTCTATATTGTACGGTTTCTTTTTGCCGATGTCAACAAAGACAAAAGCTCCCCGCTCTTTTTCCGTCTATCCCCACAAAAACGCTGCTTTTCTCCGTCTTAAACTTTCCGTTTTCTGCAAAAGATTCTACATTTTTACAGTTTAATCAAAAAAAGTCAAAATCTGTATTGACAGTAGGGTGATGCAATGCTAATATATACCCAAACACTTTAAACTTTATATGAAACGATAGAGGCGCACCTTTCATCAGTAGCACAGGATAAGGCTGCCAAAGCTGTTTGAGTCCTTTGCCAAAGGGAACGGTGCCGAAGGGAGCATTTCGGCGGATGCTGCCCTGGGTGTGTCCTGAATAAGGGCACAACTGTCACCATCCTTTGAAAAGGTGGTGAAGCGCTATCCGGTTTTTCCTGATTTTCATCTTTACTTTTCGTTTTCTTTTCTGAAAAACAGGAAAATGCCCCTATCAACAGTTCGCCGGTTTTTTTAAACCGGCTTTTTTCATATCCTGCTTTCCTGTTTTAAAATCAGCATTTTTTAAAATAAGAAAGCATACAGTGTTTTATCCTCATATTTCTGAAAGGATGTATCACAAATGAAACAGTACAATGTAGCCGTCATCGGTGCTACCGGCATGGTCGGTCAGCGCTTTATCTCCCTGTTGGAGCATCATCCTTGGTTTCATGTAACCACTCTTGCCGCTTCTGCACACTCTGCTGGAAAAACTTATGAACAAGCTGTCAGTGGACGCTGGATGATGAGCACTCCAATCCCGGAAGCAGCAAAATCCATCGTAGTAAAGGATGCTGTTGCTGACGCAGAAGAAATTGCACACAGCGTTGACTTTGCTTTCTGTGCAGTGGATATGAAAAAAGATGAAATCCGTGCACTGGAAGAAACCTATGCAAAACATGAGTGTCCGGTTATGTCCAACAACTCTGCACACCGCTTTACACCGGATGTTCCAATGATGATTCCAGAAATTAACGACGACCACGCACAGATCATTGAAGCACAGAGAAAACGTCTGGGCACTAAACGCGGATTTGTTGCTGTAAAATCCAACTGCTCTCTCCAGAGCTATGTTCCTGCTCTGCACCCACTCAAAGAATGGGGTATCACCAAAGTGCTCGCTTGCACCTATCAGGCAATTTCCGGTGCTGGCAAAAACTTTGAAACCTGGCCGGAGATGGTAGATAACGTTATCCCATTTATCGGCGGTGAAGAAGAAAAGAGCGAAAAAGAACCGCTGAAAATCTGGGGAACTGTTTCGGATTCTGAGATTATCCCAGCTTCCACCCCTTCCATCACCACCCAGTGCATCCGTGTACCGGTTACAGACGGTCATCTTGCTGCCGTATTTGTATCCTTTGAGAAAAAACCAACCATTGAGGAAATCAAGAATACCTGGAAAAACTTTGCAGGTTACCCACAGCAGCACAATCTGCCTTCCGCTCCAAAGCAGTTCTTAACTTACTTTGAGGAAGACAACCGTCCACAGACCAAACTGGACCGCAATCTGGAAAACGGTATGGGCGTTTCGGTCGGTCGTCTGCGCGAAGACAGCCAGTATGACTATAAGTTTGTCTGCCTTTCCCACAACACTATCCGCGGCGCAGCAGGCGGTGCTGTTTTGATGGCAGAAACCTTGGCAAGCAAAGGCTATCTTGACTAAAAAGGGGCTAATTTATGAAAAAGACCATCTTTACCGGCGCGGGCGTTGCCATCGTGACCCCGATGAATCCGGATGAATCCATCAACTTTGACCGACTGGGTCAGATCATCGATAATCAGATCGAAAATGGCACCGATGCTATCGTTATCTGCGGCACAACCGGTGAATCCGCTACCATGACCGACCAGGAACATGTGGACTGCATCGAATATGCAGTAAAACGTGTAAACGGACGCGTTCCGGTCATTGCAGGTGCTGGCAGCAACCATACTTCTTATGCTGTATGGATGTCCAAAGAAGCAAAACGGGTTGGCGCAGATGCTCTTCTCCATGTTACTCCATATTACAACAAAACTTCTCAGACAGGTCTCATCCGCCACTTTAATGCAGTTGCGGACGCGACCGATCTGCCGATCATCCTGTACAATGTTCCATCCCGTACCGGTGTCAACATCACCCCTGCTACCTATCGGGAGCTTGCAAAACATCCGAATATCGTTGCAGCCAAAGAAGCCAGCGGCAACATCTCTCAGATTGCGCAGATCGCACAGGCTTGCGGCGATGAGCTGGATCTTTATTCGGGCAACGATGACCAGATCGTTCCTCTGCTTTCTCTGGGTGCAAAGGGCGTTATCTCGGTTCTTTCCAACATTATGCCGCGCGAAACTCACGACATCTGCCGTCTGTTCTTTGAAGGAAAGATTGCAGAAAGCCGTGCACTTCAGTTAAAGCTCCTTCCGCTGATCAATGCGCTTTTCTCTGACGTAAATCCAATTCCTGTCAAGGAAGCCATGAACATGATGGGCTGGGAGTGCGGCGAATGTCGTCTGCCTCTGGTTTCGATGCAGCCGCAGGCAAAAGAACACCTGCGCGTTCTGATGCAGGAACAGGGCCTGATAAAAGAATAAACAGATTGGGGTCGGGCTTTTTCTCCCGGCCCCCTTTTTAAGGATAAAAAAGAATGGAAATTCTTTTAGGATTTCCGGCAAAAGAAAGGACGTTTTATTATGGTATCAATTCTTCTTTCCGGTGCAGGAGGTAAAATGGGACAGGTCATCACCCGCTCTGTTTCTGAGCGCGATGACTGCCGCATTGCTGCCGGTATTGACATTCACTCCATCGACTGCGGCTATCCGGTTTTCTCCTCTCCGGAGCAATGTGATGTTGCCTGCGATGTCATCATCGATTTTTCTCATCCTTCGGTTACCAATTCCCTGCTCGATTATGCAGTAAAACACAAGATTCCTGCTGTTATTGCAACTACAGGACTTTCTCCTGAACAGGTGGAAGCAATCCATGAGGCTGCAAAAACCATCCCAGTCTTTTTCTCTGCCAACATGTCGCTGGGTGTATCCCTCCTGACCGAACTTGCAAAAAAAGCTGCTAAAGTGTTGGGTAACGATTTTGATATCGAAATCATCGAAAAACACCACAACCGCAAGGTGGACGCTCCAAGCGGCACCGCACTGATGCTTGCTGATGCCATTTCGGAAGAACTTAAGGATGCTCCTCAGTATGTCTATGACCGCCACAGCCGCCGTGCTGCACGCAGTAAAAATGAAATCGGCATCCATGCTGTCCGCGGCGGAACAATTGTTGGTGAGCATGAAATCCTGTTTGCCGGTCATGACGAGATCATCTCGCTGACACACACCGCCATGAGTAAGGAAATCTTTGCAACCGGCGCAATCAATGCTGCTCTTTTCTTGGCAAACTGCAAACCGGGACTTTACAATATGGGCGATTTGGTTTAAGATATAGCTTAGAAAACTTTACCTTTTTCCAAGAGAAAGGATCTGATTCTATGAATGGTGTCAGCAAAATTTCTGTGACCGAAGATGTCTGTCTCATCAGCTTTAACAATGTTCCCCGAGACCTTTCGGTCACCTCCCAGATCATGACAGAATTCGCTGTGCAGGATATCAACATCGACATGATTTCCCAATCTGCTCCAATCGGTGAAAGTGCAAACGTTTCCTTTACCGTTCAATCGGAGGATCTGGTTCGGGCACTTGCCATCATCCAGCGCTTTCGGGAGCAGCATCCTTCGGTACGTCCGATTGTTTCAAGCGGCAATTGCAAGGTACAGCTCTACGGTGAAGAAATGCGCTCCATGCCGGGTGTCGCTGCAAGAGCATTTTCGGTTGTGTCTTCCATTACCAATGAAATCATGCTGATCACAACCTCTGAGGTGGATATCTCTATTTTGATTGCACAACACGAACTTTCTTCCGTACTGGAAGCATTAAAACAGCACTATGGAATCTAAATCTCTTTGCTGTATCGACTGCCGCTGGTGCTGGAAGGATGACCGCGCGACCGATTATCGCCGTCCACCCTTCTTTTTCTGCCGCAAAAGGGGCAGTTTTTACAGCCGCAACTATAAAATCGGGGAAGGTACCCGTATTTCCCCGACACAGCCTGTCTGTGAAAAATTTTCTCCACGCACAAAGGAGGAAGAATCATGATAAAAAACTGCTGCATGATTTCTACGTGGAAAATGTCCCTGCTTGGCATGAAGCGGGCAGCTCCTTTATTAAAACGAAACGTTCCGGTTCACGAAGCGATCCTGATGGCGGTCAAAACCGTTGAGGATGATCCCGCTATTTCATCGGTTGGCTATGGTGGACTTCCTAACTTAAACGGTGAGGTCGAACTGGATGCCGCTTATATGAACGGCGATACACTGGGATTCGGCGGCGTTATGTCGGTAAAGAATATCAAAAACCCGATTGAAGTTGCCTTTGACCTCAGCCATTATCAGAGAAATTGCCTGCTTTCCGATATCGGTGCCACCCGATATGCTCAGTCTAAAGGCTTTGCCTTCCAGAATATGCTCTCCCCTGAGAGTAAAAAACGCTATGACCAGACAGATAAGATGCGGGATTCCGAGATGCTGGAAGCCTACAAAGAACATGATACCGTCTGTGTCATTGGTATGGACCATCGTCGTTCCATGGCGTGCGGCGTATCCACCTCCGGCTTGTTTTTAAAGATGCCTGGTCGTGTCGGCGATTCTCCAATCATCGGTTCGGGACTGTATGCTGATTCTGAAGTTGGCTGTGCTGCAGCTACCGGCGTCGGGGAAGACATCATGAAAGGCTGTCTTTCCTTCTCTATCGTAGAGAAAATGCGCAACGGAATGGACCCTCAGACCGCCTGCGAAACTGCTCTCCAGCAGCATTTACAGCGTTTTCTGCGATGCAATCACAGCTGCGGAAGCATCTCCGTCATCGCAATGGACTGCTATGGAAATGCAGGAGCTGCCACCACGTTATCCGCTTTCCCGTTCGTTGTCACCGATCAAAATTTTTCCACCCAGCTTTATGTTGCTTCCAACATTGGTGGAAAAATCTCAATCTTTCAGCCGGATCAGGGTTGGCTTAACAGCTATCGCGGCGACTAATCGATCTGTAAAACCATCAAGAGGTACATTTTTACTGTACCTCTTATTTTTTTCATTTTTTTGCAGCATTTTCCTTTCCTGATGGATATTACTTATGAAGGGAGGTCCTTACGCTTGTATACAAACGAATCTATTGACTCTGTTATTTCACTTTATTCTGACATGGTTTACCGGTTGGCATTTTCTCATACCGGTTCAAAAAGCGATGCTGACGATATTTTTCAGGAGGTCTTTTTAAAACTCATCGATTGTACGACTCCCTTTCAATCGGAAGAACATCGCAAAGCATGGCTGATTCGTGTCACGATCAACTGCTGCAATCAGCTGTGGCGCAGTGCATGGCGGCGACGCACCGTTCCTTTGGATCATCTGCCGGAAGAATCTGAGGAGACAATTTTTCCACAGGAATCCGCACTGTTCTGTGCTTTACAGAAATTGCCTGCGAAAGATCGTGACCTGATTCATCTTTTTTACTATGAACAGTTATCGGTCCGTGAAATTGCTTCCATCCTGTCTCAGCGCGAATCTACCATTCGTTCTAGGCTGACACGGACCAGACAAAAATTAAAATCTATTTTAGAGGAGGACAATTAAATGAACGATCAATCCTACCGTGATCTTTTTTCCAAGATATCCCCTTCTGAGCAGTTAATCGACCAAACAAAAGAAAAAATGCGGGAACGGGCTGTCTTGAACCGCACCTGCCGTTATTCTTTTGGACGTCAAAAACGCTTTTTTTCCCGAGCTGCTGTTGTTATGGCTGCTGTTAGCTGCGTTTTTGTTGTCAGCGTCAACGCTTCTCCTGCTTTTGCAGCCAGCATCCAAAACCTTCCTATTTTAGGAACATTGTCCCAGGTTCTCACCATCCGCAATTACACCGAAAAAACAGACAACACAGAAATTACCGTAAAACAACCTGCTGTCGCCGATGATAGCGGTAAAACAGAAAACATTGATGTTAATGCGCAGATTCAAGCTGTCGTTGACCAGTATCTTGCAGACGCACAGACTCAGATTGATGAGTACAAAAAAGCTTTTCTGGAAACTGGCGGAACAGAAGAAGAGTTTGAGCAGAAAAATATCAAGGTTGATGTAAATTACGAAATTAAATCACAGTCTGATGACGTTCTCTCTTTTGCTCTCTATATGTATCAAAGCTGGTATAACTTCTCTGAAACGGTCGCTTACTATAATCTGAATGCGCAGACAGGCGAAGAGCTGACCCTTCAGCAGCTGCTGGGTGATAACTATATCGAGATTGCAAATAAGGAAATTCGTTCCCAGATCGAAGAGCGCAACGCTCAAAGCGAATACCCTCTCTTCTTTACCGATGAAAACGCATTCCAGACTATCAATGATCAGACAAAATTCTATATTAACTCCAACAATCAGGTTGTGATCGTATTTGATAAATATGAAATCGCACCAGGAAGCACAGGCAGACCAGAATTTGTCATTCCTCAAGAAATCCTTCTTCCATCTAAATAAAAGGATTTATCCACACAAAAAAGCTGTACCGAACGGTACAGCTTTTTTTCGTCTTATTATTTCTTTCTGCTTCTTTTCTTGGAAGGAGTTTGGGAAGCCGGTTTGATTGCTGCCGGCTCTTTTTCCTTGATTGCCGATGGCTCTCTGTGTTTGAGTGCGGATGGTTCTTTATGTTTAATGGCAGAAGGTTCTTTCTGTTTGATTGCAGTTGGTTCCGGTTTTTTAATGGAGGATGGATCTTTTTTCTTCAGTGCTGCCAAATCCTCTTTTTTCTTTTCTACAACTTCGATCTTCCAAAGCTGATTTTCGCCGCCTCTTTCCCAAATCTGTACATGGCGGTTATCTTCCAAAGCAACATCCAGATATTTTCCGCTGGACAGCGAAGAGAGGCGCACCGCTTCCCCATCCTCTTCCAGTTTCCAAAGCTGGCTATCTGCACTGACTGTTTCCCACTGATGAACCCATGCACCATTCACTGTTCCGCCAGCAATAATGTCCACTACTTTTTTGCTTTTTGTGCTGACGATGCGATAGCAGCCGTTTTCTTCCGGGAAGAATTTCCAGTTCTGTGCTTTCTGTTCATCCGCAGCTTCCACAGTAATCAGCTGGTCTTCATTTGCGGTCAGTAATTTACCTGATGTAACCGACATAATACGGTACTCTTTTGTTTTATAAACTTTCATTTGAACCTCTTCTTTCTCAAGATGATATCATATTCCAGTGTCATGAAGCTTTGGTTTAGATTTATTATATCACCTGTCGGTCAAGTGGTCAAATTTCTTGTCGGTTCTGCTTTTGTTTTCTTTTACCTGTTTTTCCCTTCTTTTTATCTTTGATTTTCTTTCTCCTTTCCCCTTTTTGTTTTTACTTTTTTTAAACTAAACTTACCTTTTTATTTTATCCTCTTTTTACTTTGCTCTTACCAGACTAACATGCTTTAGAGTGAAGCTCCACCTCAAACGTTTCTCTCTCAATTAAAAATTCTTCTTGTCTTTCTTTTGCTGCAACGTAGCGTTCTGCCAGCATCCCACAAACTCCCAGCAAAATCATTCCTCCAAACAACGCAGCACCTAAATAAAAAAATGCAAACATTTTTAGCCCTCCTTATCGCTCGTTTGATTGCACTGTGCAACTTTATAAACAAAAAAATTGCACTTTTTGGCAATCTATCCCTCGATTCTCCCCAAATTTTACAAGTATTCCGTCTTTTTTCTTTCTTTGCTCTGATTTGATTTTAGCACTATGCAAACAAGAAGTCAATAGCGCTGCGCAATTTTTTTATTTTTGCGGTTGCGTCCTGCAAAACTACGTGGTATAATAAGAAAAAAGGAGGGAAAGCTGTGGAAAAAAACATCCAAACCGGAAAGCGTATTCAATCCAGACGGGAAGAATTGGGTATGAATCTGGGTGACATCGCCAAAGAGGTTGGTGTAGCCGTCTCAACGATACAGCGCTATGAAAAAGGCAAAATTGAAAAGATGAAGCTGCCCGTTATTGAGGCAATCGCGAAAGCTCTTCAGGTCGATCCTGCATGGTTGCTATGTCAGACCGATCAGATGAATCCCCCCCTTCATTCTTCAATCGATAATCTGATCCCTTTACCCAAAACCTATCAGATTCCGCTGATCGGCGATATCGCCTGTGGAACTCCTATTCTCGCGGAAGAAAATGTGGAAGCGATTCTGGAAGTTCCCCAGCACATTAAGGCGGACTTTGCACTGCGCTGCCATGGGGACAGCATGATCGGCGTTCATATCCACGATGGGGATATCGTTTACATTCGCCAACAACCCGATGTCGACAATGGTTCGATTGCCGCTGTCTGCATCGAAAACTCGGCAACGCTCAAAAGGGTCTATAAATATCCTGATAAGCTGGTTCTTTCCCCTGCTAATCCCGCTTATGAGCCTTTGGTCTACACGGGAGAAGAACTTTCCCAGGTTCGTATTCTTGGCAAAGCAGTTGGTTTTACCAGCCTGATTGATTAATTTTATCTGTAAACTAAAATAGCACAATACTTTTCTTATAAAAAAACTCCGAAACAGCCTTACGCTATTTCGGAGTTTTAATTTTTATCTTAATTTTAGTCTGCCAGTGCAGCTTTAATCATGATTGCACATTCCAGGCGTTTTTTCTCCAGTTCACAAGCAACCTTGTATGGTTTCTTGATGGAACCTGCATATTCAAGATTGTTTGCATTGCATCCACCGCTGCAATAGAATTTAGCCCAGCAGTTCTTGCATTCTGGTTTTGTATAAACAGTGGTCTTTGCAAAAGAATCCTTGATCTCAGTATTGAGAGACTGGTCATGTACACTGCCCATGATCCATTCCGGCTTACCAACAAACTGGTGACATGGATATACATCGCCTTCTGGAGTAACCGAAACATACTCGTTGCCACAGCCACAGCCACGCAGACGTTTGATAGCGCAAGGACCCTGATCCAAGTCGATCATAAAGTGGAAGAAGTTGAAGAACTCACCATTCTTGCGTTTTTCAATGATGATTTTTGCCAGTCTTTCATATTCTGCAAATACCTCTGGCAGATCCTCTTCGGTCAGTGCGTAAGGCAGTTTTGGATCGGTAACAACCGGTTCAATAGAAATCTGGTCAAAACCTTTTTCATAGAAGTGCAGAACATCCTCAGCAAAATCTTTATTGAATTTGGTGAAGGTACCACGAACATAGTACTGTCCGTCTCCTCTTGCTTTTACCAGCTTCTGGAATTTTGGCATAATCTGGTCATAGCAGCCGCTGCCATCCACATGGAAACGCATACGGTCATTGACTTCTTTTCTGCCATCGATGGAAAGAACAACGTTGTGCATCTCTTTGTTGATGAAATCGATCTTATCATCGGTCAGGAGCAGACCATTGGTGGTAATAGTAAAGCGGAAGTTTTTGTTGTATTCCTTCTCCTTGGAGCGAGCATATTCTACAACCTCTTTGACAACGTCAAATGCCATCAGAGGCTCACCGCCAAAGAAGTCCATTTCCAGATTGTGACGGTTCGCAGAATATTTGAGCAGATAGTCGATTGCTTTTTTGCCGACTTCTGCTGTCATCAGTTTGCGTCCTCCGCCAAAATCGCCCTGTGCTGCAAAGCAGTAGGAACAGCGCAGATTGCAGTCGTGCGCAACGTTCAGGCACATTGCCTTGATTGGTGCGGAAACCATCATGTCTGCAAACTGTTCGTAGTCATCGCTGGTGAACAGCTGACCATTTTCATACATTTCATAGATTTCGCCGTAAGCTTCTTCCAAAGCTGCACGGTCATATCTTGCCTCCAGCGGTGCAAAAACCGATGCAGGATATTCTTTTTCGAGTTTTTCACTGGTGTTGCTGTCAAAGGAGTTTGCCAGGAAAGAGGCGTCCAGCAGCTGCACCATATCATATACCATCTCGTCAACAACATGAACCGCGCCGCTGTTGACATCCATGATGATGTTGTATCCATTTAACTGAAAACTATGTAACATGATTTCTCTCCTATTATTCCATGCGGATCAAAGACCGCTTGACGTCATTTTTGTTTTACTGCCCTGTTTTTAATAAAAAGTCCTGTCCCATTCTCCAGACAGACAAAACGATAGGGACAGCGTGGCTGAACACAGCCAAGCGGCCCCTATCCTTAAATACAAAATTAACGCACAATTATTTAGCGTGCTCGCATTTCTGGTTAGCAACTGTGCAGGAAGTCTTGCAAGCAGACTGGCAGGAAGCCTGGCATTCGCCGCAGCCGCCTTTTGCAGCAGTTTCTTTCAGGTTTGCCTTATTTAAAGTTTTTACGTGTTTCATGTAACAACATTCCTTTCCATAATTAAGTTCTATTGGTTGTTACCATATTATATCATATCTTTTTCTAGGTTTCAAGTCCTAAATCTTCACTGTCGCATTTTTGTGGCAAAGATTCTTCATCTGGAAAAGACAGAGAGAAACAGCTTCCTTCTCCCAGCACACTTTCCAGTCCGATCTTGACTCCCAGATATGCTGCGCCGTGTTTCACAATCGAAAGGCCCAGACCAGTGCCGCCAATCTGTTTGGAATGGCTCTTGTCCACGCGGTAAAAACGTTCGAAGACTCTGCGCTGATCAGCCGGAGAGATACCGATACCGGTGTCCTCCACCTTGAGCAATACCTGATGGTCTTCCCTTGTAATACTTACCTTGACCGATCCATCCGGACGATTGTACTTGATGGCGTTGTCACACAGGTTATAGATCACTTCATCTGCGATTTTGCGCACTGTTTTCACCGTTACCGGTTCTCCTGTCAGTGTCATCGTGATTCCTTTGTTCTGTGCCACATTTTGCAGACGGCTGACAATCTGTTCCGAAAGTTCGTACAGGTCAATTTCCTCTTTCTCATAAGGAAGCATATCTTCATCCAGCTGCGAAATCTTGATAATATCCCCCACCAGCGCAATCAGCCGCTGGGATTCATCAAAAATCTTTCCAGCAAACTGCGGCACATCCTGTGGCTTAACAAAACCGTCTTTCATGATTTCTGCAAATCCGGAAATAGAGGTAAGCGGCGTTTTGAGCTCATGAGAAACGTTTGCAGTAAACTCACGGCGAAGCATTTCATTTTGCCTCTGTTCGGTTACATCCACAAACAGTAAAACTCCGCCTTCAACTTCACCGTCACGAACTACCGGATTTGCTGTCATCTGACAGTATCCACCATCCGCTTCCAGGATTGTTTCCCAGTGTCTTCCTTCCAGCACCGCATCCACTGCTTTGCGGAATGGTTCACTTCGGTTGATTGCCAGAATATTCTTTTTATGCTTACCAATAAAGATCTGAAGGTCCGGAGAAATCCCCAGTATTTTCAGCGCACTGGTATTGCCAGACAAAATCTCACCTTTATTGTCGATCAGCAGGATTCCTTCCTTCATATAATTGGTAATCATCTGAAGGTCTTCCTGCTGCTGTTTTGCCTGCAGGAGCTGACGCTGAATCGTTTTTTGCTGAAAACTGATCTTGGTCAGCAGCGGTGCAAGCTCATCGTAAGATTCGTTATTGTCTGGATTTTCCAAGTCCAATTGGTTGAGTGGTTCAACAATCTTGCGGGAGATTCGAGAAGCCAGCAGCCCCACTGCCATCAGGATTGTAAAGGTAATCCATAAAAATGGCTGAATCATCCCTGCCAAAACCGCTACCACAGTATACTGTGTACTGGACACACGCAGAACACAATTGTTGGAAAGTTTCAGAGCATAATAAACTGTCTGTTTCTGAATGGTATCCGAGCGGCGAACTGCCTTTGCCGAACCATTCTTCATGGCTTCCACGATTTCTTCCCGGTTTGCATGGTTATCCATCTTATCGGGGTCTGCATGGTTATCAAACAATACCCTTCCGTCCGGAGCAACCAATGTAACTCTTTCCGAGTTATCCGGCAGATCTTCCAGTGCCTGCATTCCATAATTTTCTACGGAAAGTGCAAGGTACTTTGCCTCACTGCTCAATTCTTTGGTTAGCTGACCATCAAAATAGTGGAAGAGGATCATGAACACCGTTACCATGCCCACAATGCAAACCAAGAATGAAACGCTTAAGACCGCACGAAAAATTCTTCGCGTCATGATTTTTCTCCACCGATCTTATAACCGATTCCGCGTACCGTCTCGATGTAGTTTCCAGCTTCACCCAGCTTCTGACGCAGGGTACGGACGTGGACATCTACTGTACGGCTTTCACCGTCAAAGCCATAGCCCCAAATCTCATCCAGCAGCTGAGCGCGGGTAAACACAATTCCCTGTCTGGAAATCAGAAGATTTAAAAGCTCAAATTCCTTTAAGGTCAGGACAACATCTTTTCCGTCCACCTGCACTTCATGGCGAACCGGATTGACATAAAGGTTGCCCACACGGTATTCTTCCTGGCGATCATTGTCCGCACCGCTGCGGCGCAGCAATGCACGGATACGAGAAAGCAGCTCCATCATGCGGAATGGCTTTGGAACATAGTCGTCTGCTCCGATATCCAGACCTCTGACGATATCGTACTCGCTTCCTTTTGCGGTCAGCATAATAACCGGCAAACGTTTGGTCGCCGGTGCTGCACGCAGTTTTTGCAAAATGGAAAAGCCGTCCTCTTCCGGCAGCATGATATCCAGCAGTACCAAAGAGGGCGTCTTTTCATGGACAGCATCCCAGAACTCACTTGGTGTTCCAAAGCCTTTTGCCTGCATGTTCTGTCCATTGAGTGTGTAAATAATCAGTTCACGAATGCTTTCATCATCTTCCAGCACATAAATCATTTTTCATCACCTCAATATGTATTGTATCATAAATCCTGGTGATGTTCATCACTTTTGTGCTGACCTGTAATGGAATATTCCACCCATTCAGCAAGATTAACGGCATGGTCACCAATTCGTTCAAAATATTTAGCAATCATCATCAAATCCAGAATTGCTTCCGGATCGCCGGTTTCTTCTTTCAGCTTCTGAAGCAGTTCGCCTCTTACCTGAATGAACAGGTCATCTACGGTATCGTCTTCTGCAACAACCTTATGCGCAAGGTCAAGATCTCCCTGAACAAAAGCTTCTACACTTTCGCTTACCATCATAACAGCGGCTTTTGCCATTTTGGTGATATGCAGTCTTCCCTGTGCAACAGTATCTGCTACATAACGGGTCAGTTCTGCTACGTCAGCTGCCTGATCTCCGATACGTTCCATATCCGAAATCATCTTTAACGCTGCGGAAATGATACGCAGGTCTCTTGCTACTGGCTGCTGCTGCAGAAGCATACGCATACAACGTGTCTCGATATCATGTTCCAACTGATCCATCTCATGCTCAAGGGCAAACACTTTATCGACTGGGGCTTTTTTGTCCCCTTCCAGAAATTTTGCTGCAATCGAGATTGCTTCTTCGCACAGGCTTCCCATGCGAATCAGCTCGACATTCAGCTGTCTGAGCTGCTCGTCAAACCTTGTTCTCATATTAACCAAACCTTCCTGTAATATAGTCTTCGGTGCGTTTATCCTTTGGCATCGAGAAAATCTGCTCGGTTTCACCGTATTCAATCATTTTGCCCAGAAGGAAAAATGCGGTTCTGTCCGAAATTCTGGCTGCCTGCTGCATGTTGTGGGTAACCATGATAATGGTATAATCCTTCTTCAGCTCGGTTGCAAGCTCCTCGATTTTGGAGGTGGAGATTGGGTCCAGCGCACTGGTTGGCTCATCCATCAGAAGAACTTTTGGCTCTACTGCAAGTGCACGTGCAATGCAAAGACGCTGCTGCTGACCACCGGAAAGTCCGAGTGCACTCTTGTTGAGGCGGTCTTTTACCTCATCCCAGATTGCTGCACCACGAAGCGATTTCTCAACGATCTCGTCCAGACGAACTTTGGAACGGATGCCCTGTAGTTTTGGACCATAGGCAATATTATCATAAACAGACATTGGAAATGGGTTTGGTTTCTGGAACACCATACCAACTTCTTTGCGAAGCCAGGTTGTATCAACCTGAGGATCGTAGATATCCTGACCATCATACAGAATTTTTCCTTCGATGCGGATACCCTCTACTAGGTCATTCATACGGTTGAGTGTTTTTAAGAAGGTGGATTTTCCGCAGCCGGAAGGTCCGATCAGCGCGGTAATCTGATTTTTGGGCAGCTCCATGTTGACGTCATAAAGCGCCTGATTATTGCTGTACCAGAGATTAAGTCCCTGTGCCGACATAATGGTTGACATTCTTTGCCCCATACCTTTCTTTATGAAATGTTTCTTTGAACACTTATTTTCTCTTGAGTTTTCTGCCAGTGAGGTTTGCTGCCAGGTTGATAATCAAAGTCAGGATCATCAGGATGGTTGCAATTGCAAATGCAACCGAGGTTTCGCCGCGTTCATTTGCGTAAACATACAGTGCAACAGTCAAAGTTGCAGAAGAAGACTGCAAAGACTGAACAAATCCATTGAGTACCAGACCAAAGCCTGCAGTGAACAGCAGTGCTGCCGATTCTCCTACGATACGTCCAATGGAAAGAATACATCCGGTAACAATACCATCAATTGCGTTTGGCAGAACAACAGTGCGGATCATATGCCATTTTCCGGCACCAAGACCCAGAGCACCTTCACGGTAAGACTGTGGAACAGTCTTGAGGCTTTCCTGAGTGGTACGCACAATGGTTGGGAGGATCATCATAACCAGAGTCAGACCTCCGGCAAGAATACCCTGTTTGAGTCCAACAAACTGAATAAAGAACAGCATACCAACCAGACCAAAAATGATCGATGGAATACCGGTCAGGATTTCAGTCGCAAACTCGATCAGTGCAACGACTTTTCGGTTCTTGGCATATTCTGTCAGATAGATTGCCGCGCCTACCCCTAAAGGCAGTACAATAATCATTGCAATGAAAATGATATAAAGCGTATTAAGAATGTTTGGAAGGATACCGATGGTATCATTAATATAGCTGCTCTGACTGGTCAGCAGTTCCCAACTGATTGTACCTGCTCCGCGGTAGAAAATATACCCGATCAGGAACACAAGCAGAGCACATGTCAGCACAGTGCAAAAATACATCAAACCTTTGAGCGTCCGGTCATAAACCTTGCGCCGTAATGCAAGTTCTTTCATCGGTTAGGCTCCTTCTTTCTTGTTTTTGATGAATACGTTGAGGACTACATTGATCAGCATGATAAATAAGAACAGTACCAGACCAATGGAGAAAAGTGCCTGTCTCTGCAAAGAGCCAGCTGCTGCATAGGACATTTCGGATGCGATTGCAGTGGTGAGGAAACGAACTGAGGTAAACAGTCCCGGCATATTTGCAACGTTACCGGATACCATGATGATTGCCATTGCTTCACCGATTGCACGTCCAACACCCAAAACAACTGCAGTTGCAACACCGCTTCTTGCTGCTGGAAGGCTTACCTTAAAGATTGTCTCAATCTTGGTAGCTCCCAGTGCCAGGGATGCTTCTTCATATTCTTTTGGCACTGCGTTGAGTGCATTTTCTGATACATTGATGATGGAAGGCAGAATCATAATTGCCAGTACAATGATTGCTGCCAGCAGCGATGCACCGGAAGAAAGATCAAACATCTCGCGGATTGCCGGAACCAGTACGATCATACCTACCAAACCATATACAACCGATGGAATACCTGCCAGCAGTTCCACAGCGGTATGGATAATACCTGCAACTTTTGGAGATGCACATTTGGAAAGAAAGATCGCTGTCATCAAACCAATCGGCACTCCAACAACTACAGCTCCTGCTGTACCGTAGATAGAAGTCAGAATAAACGGCAGAATTCCGTATGCTGGATCCTGTTTGTTAGTTGGTGCCCATCTCTGTCCAAAGAGGAAGTCAACAAGTCCTACCTCTCTGATTGCTGGAATACCTGATACAATCAGATAGATACTGATCAAAAGCACGAAGCCAACTGCTACTACTCCACATAAGAGGAAGATGGCGTGCATCGCCATCTCCATCGCTTCTCTTATGTTTCTGTGCTTTTGACCACTGATTCTGGAAGTATTCTTTGCATCACCCTGAGTTTTTGCCAAAGGGATATTTGCTACATTTTGTTCCTGCATAAATGATGCTCCTTATCCGGTGGTCGTGCGTGTCTTGTCTATTTCTTATTCAGCCATTGGAACTGCGCCAGCATCACGGATCAGATCGTCTGCTTCATCAGAGAGAGCGAAGTCCATGAATGCCTGTGCTGGCTCACTGAGTTCGTTTGCGCTGTTTGTTACCATAACGAATGGTCTCTGGATTTTGTAGGTGCCGTCCTGAACAGTTTCTTCGGAGCAAGCAACACCGTCAACAGTTACCATCTTGATGCCTTCCTGACCTTCTACTGCAGAGAGGGAAGCATAACCGATTGCTGCTGGGTTGGATTTTACTGCCTCGATTACTGCACCTGTGGAGGTCAGTTCCTGAGAAAGTACGCAGGTATCTTCAGTGCCTGTGATGGATTCAAAACCATCTCTTGTACCGGAACCAGCTTCACGACCGATGCAAGCAACTTCGCCTTCGCCGCCTACCAGGCTCCAGTCAGCTGCGCCTGTGAACAGCTGTGCGATCTGTTCAACGCTCATGTCTTCTACTGGGTTTTCTGCGTTAACGATGATTGCGATACCGTCCAGTGCTACGGTTGTGCCTTCCAGACCAGCGGATGCTTCTTCATCTTTCAGTGCTCTGGAAGAAAGACCGATGTCTGCGGAACCATTGGAAGCTGCCTCAATACCTGTACCGGAACCGGTTGGGTCATATGTAACAGATACGCCTGGGTTTTCTGCCATAAACTGTTCGGAAAGGATACCGATTACTTTTTCCATAGAAGTGGAACCGTTAGTAGAAACGCTGCCGGAAAGTTCGCTTGTTTCTTCTGCTGGCTCTTCTTCTTTTGTTTCTTCAGTTTTTGTTTCTTCAGTCTGTGCTGTTTCTGTAGATTCAGCTGTGCCGCTTTCGGAACCGCCACAAGCTGCCATGCTCATTACCATTACTCCTGCCAGGATTGCTGCAAATAATCTTCTGTAAATCATGTTCATAATCTCCTTTTGTTTGTTGAACAATTTTTTACCTGACTTACTCTTCTGTCATTTCTTAACTCTCAGGTCGATTTACAGTATAAGGTTCTTGTGTAAAATCGAAAACAGAAGTTCTGTTAAAACTGCGTAAAAGAAATCCGTCTTTTTAAACAAAAAAGCACAGGGGATTTTTCCAAATCTGCCCTGTGCTTATGTTTTTTGTGCTACTTAAATAAAAAGATTTCGTATGATTCTTTCTCTTATGTAAAGACCGCATTATAATCGGAGCAAACAGTTTTTTATCTTTTTTCTGTTTACCGACACACCTTTTTTTCCAGATGATGTTCCTTTACATATTTTGCTGCTGCTTTCGGCATCAGACTCTCCCAGTCGCCGCCTTCCTGCATCAATTTGCGCACCTGAGTTCCGCTGGTCAAGCGATCTGCATCGGTTCGCTCCCACATCACTTCGGTCTGATATCCCATCTTTTGCAGCTGTTCTACCTTATTTCTTCCCCACTGATCATAGATTGTCTGAAAAAAGACGACATCTTCCGGTACAAAATTCGGGATTTTCTCCGGTACTTCAATTGGAAATGGAACAATCGTAAACTCTTCCCTCGGAACACCTGCTTCCACCATACTTTCGGTAATCATCATCAGACGTTCAAAATAGGTAAAAGGATTTGCCTGCTCTTGGAAACGATTGAGCTTGGCATCATTCTTAATATATTGGGAATGGATGTCATAATTGGTCACACCAATAATCAAAAACTGACACCGTTTCTTTGCTTCCAGCAAAAATTCCATATGTCCCATATGCAGTCCCTGAAAGCGTCCCTGAACCGCTCCAATTGCAACCACTCTGAATCTCTCCTTTTGTTCTTATACTGCTCATGTATGATAAAAAATTCATTTTACTCATTCTTTCTCAAAGTATAGCCTATTTTTTGGAAAAATTCAACATCATGTATCCTTTTAGTCACATGATTTAAACAACATATCTAAAACTTCATGCTTTCTCTTGTAAAATCGAGCGAATTGACATTCCCTAAAATAAGGAATATACTTTTTATGTTTAAAAATATACACCTCAGCTATTATTTTTTCAGTCAGGAGGACGGAATTATGTATCATTTTGACCGCGAATACAATCGAAGAAATACTGAATGTGTAAAATGGGATGTTATGAGTGAAGACATCCTTCCAATGTGGATTGCTGACATGGATTTTGAAGCACCTGCTCCAATCTACGAGGCATTTGTAAAACGTGCAAACCACCATGTATATGCTTACAGCAAACTGAGCAATGAATACTATCAGGCAGTTATCGATTTCATGCAGCGCCGCCACAACTTCCATGTTGAAAAAGACTGGATCGTGTTTACCCCAGGTGTTGTTATCGCTCTGACACTGGGTGTACAGGCTGTTACCGAACCTGGTGAAGAAGTTATGATTCTTTCTCCTGTTTATGGTCCATTCCGTGGTGCTACCACTGCCTGCGGCAGAAAGCTGATCGAAAGCCCACTGGTTAACAACGACGGCTACTACACCATCGACTTTGATGATATGGAAAAACGCATCACTCCTAACACCAAAGCATTCATGCTGTGCAGCCCACACAATCCAGTAGGCCGTGTATGGACAAAAGAAGAACTCACCAAGATCGCTCAGTTCTGTCTCAAACACAACCTCTACCTCATCGCAGACGAGATCCACAACGATCTGGTATTTAAAGATCATATTGTAATGAACAATATCTCGGATGAACTTGCAGAAAAGACCATTCTCTGTACTGCACCAAGCAAGACCTTTAACCTCGCAGGTCTCCAGGCTTCCAACATTATCATCAAAAACGAAGAACTGCGCAATAAATTCAAGACTCTGCTCGGCAATCTGCATGTTGGCAGCGCAAATGCATTTGTTGACTCGGTTGTTATCGCTGCATACACCCAGTGCGACCAGTGGCTGGATGAGCTCAACGAATACATCAAAGGCAACCTGGAATACTTTGCAAAAGAAATCAATTCCATCGCTCCTCTGAAAATGCATGTACCAGAAGGCACCTATCTGGCATGGGTTGACTGCCGTGGATTAAAGATGACCGACGAAGAATTGACCGCTTTCTTCAAAGAGAAATGCCACCTTGCATTTAACGGCGGTACCTTCTTTGGTCCAGAAGGCAGCGGTTTTGTCCGTGCTAATATGGCTTGTCCTCGTTCCTATGTTGAAGAAGCTGTAAAACGCATTAAAGCAGGCGTTGCTTCTCTCTAATAAACAAAACAACCATTCATTTAAAAAAGCTCTGCCAATTGGCAGAGCTTTTTTCGTAAGGATCAGATTTTGTAAGTACACCGCCTGAGACAAAGCTCAGGCAGCATTTCCAGGCAGTGGGTTTCTTTCCGGCTGTTATCTGCAAAAACGGGTTGTGCAGCGGATGCGGTTATAGCCACAACCGGAGGAGCTGGATGTGCCGGTGCATCCACAATTGGACGAAGAAGCAGGCAGTGGGCAAGGTCTGTTTGCACAATGCTGGCATGGGCAGCAGCAGGTCTGTACACAGCAGCAGCAATTATGGTTACAGTTGCAGCTTTCTTCTTCCTCCTCTTCTTCTACAAAGACAGGAACACTGATGTAGTATGGGTATTTTGGATAACCCGAGGTAAAGCGATAACCGGATGGAAAGAAATCGGAGATCGAGCTGCTCTGGGAAGACTGAGAGTTGCAGGAATTACAAGAATGACAAGACATAATAAAATCCTCCTTACGGTGTAGGGGCTGTGTGGTTTTGTGCCCCTCACGTTCTTATCTTATGCCCTATCGTTCCCTTTGGTTCCACCTTTGGGTCAGATGCTGTTTTCTTTCCTAAAAAGCAATAAAACAAGCATTTCCAGCTAAAACATGACCTAGCTCAAGATCAGGAACACTATTTTCTTTTATCTTAAAAAATTAAAACCTGACCTAGCCTCTCAAAGTCGCTTTCAAACGGTTTGGCTTTGTAAGGAGAGAAAGTGCTGACAGGATATCCACTGTCAAGATATCTGCCTGCATTGCCGCCTTCGTAAAGGTGCCTTCCTGACCGATCACCGCAATCGAAAGAGCGCTTGCTCCAAACATTTTGCTGTCGTTTCTCCCATTGCCAATACAGGCAGTGTGAAGGGCACCTAATTTTGCAACCAGCTCCATTTTGTTCACTGCCACCGTTCCGCTGTCATAGGTCATTACCTCTACGGGAAGTCCTTCACATTCTTTTCGGACTGTTCCGTTGGTGTCAGCGGTGATGACATAGATATCCACATTTTTTTGTTTGATCTCACCAAGCAGCGGAGCTACCCCTTCGATCAATCTGCCATCGGTTGCAATGGTTCCGTTAAAATCCAGAACCAGATTTTTTATCTCTAAGCTTCCCCATCCTGGAATTTCTGCTATTATCATAAAAGATTCCTCTCTTTCCTTTTACTTTTCTTATTTTATCATATTCTCTTTGCAAGAACAATTGACTTTTTTTATCTGCTGTGCTAGACTAAACACGAACTCGGAGGAAAGCTGTTTTTATAAAAGCGGTGCAGTTTTACCGGATAAGAGATGAACGCTGTTGTTTATCTCTTATCCGGTTTTTGTTTTATAAAAATCTTTCCGAACACAAAACTACTGAGGAGTGGTATGATGTCAAAATTACACGTACAGGATCTGACACAAGGCAGTATTACCCAAAAGTTACTGGTATTCGCCCTTCCTTACCTGTTTGCAAACCTGATTCAAGCACTTTATGGCGCGGTGGATATGATTGTTGTAGGCTGGTTTGACAGCGCTGCCGGCATTTCTGCTGTATCCATCGGCAGTCAGGTCATGCAGATTTTAACCAGTATGGTAGCGGGACTTACTATGGGAAGTACCATTTTGATTGCGCAATATTCCGGTGCCCGCCGTCAGGAAGAAACAGTCCGAACTATCAGCACAACACTGACACTGTTTGCATTGCTTGCGGTATTTTTTACCGGACTGCTATTTTTCTTTGCTCCAACCGTTCTTTCTTTGCTGCAAACACCACCTGAAGCATTTTCTGCTGCACTCAGCTATGTCCGAATCTGTTCCTGCGGCACTCTTTTTATCTTTGGTTATAATGCCATCAGTGCTATCCTGCGCGGACTGGGAGATTCCAAAAATCCACTCAAATTTGTTGCCATCGCCTGTGTATGCAATATCGTCCTTGACGTTGCCCTTGTTGGAGGAGTCAAAATGGGAGCTGCCGGGGCTGCATTGGCAACCATTCTGTCTCAGGGAATCAGTATGCTGCTCGCAATCTTCTTTTTGCAGAAAAATAACTTCATCTTTACCTTTTCACTCAAAAACTTCCACATCTATCCGGATGAGGCAAAGCGTTTAATTCGTCTGGGACTTCCTGTTTCTCTTCAGGAAACCATGGTCAGCCTGTCGTTTCTGGTTATCAATGCTATCGTCAATTCTCTGGGTGTGGTTGCTTCTGCCGCTGTCGGTATCTGTGCAAAATTTGAAAGTTTTGCGATGCTTCCTGCCGGAGCATTCTCCAGTGCAATTGCGTCCATGTCCGCTCAGAATATGGGAGCACAAAAACCGCAGCGTGCTAAAAAATGTATGTGGACAGGCATTGCATTTGCCTTTTTATGCTCTCTGTTTTTCTTTTTCTGGGTGCAGATTCTGCCGCAGAGCGCTCTTGCTCTTTTCAAGGCAGATGAACAGGTTACAGCTGCTGGCATTGAATATCTGCGGACATTCAGCTTCGACTTTATGTTTGTTTCCTTCTACTTCTGCATGAATGGCTTCTTAAACGGATGCGGCTGCACCACATTTACCATGGCAAACGGCGTTGCTGCAACTTTCCTGGTAAGAATCCCTCTGGCATTTCTGCTCACAAGCTTCCTACCAAAGGAATTGTCCCTGTATGGAATTGGCGCAGCTGCTCCGGTTGCTACTCTGTTTTCCATTGCATTGTGTCTGTTTTACCTCAAAAGCGGAAAGTGGAACACCTGTGAAATTTCCTCCTAAACTTTTTGCCCGTGCTTTTTGTCAAACTATTGACTTTTGGGAAAGATTATAGTATCCTTAATTAACAGAAAATTCCCTTTAAAGACAGCACCGAGAGGCTGGAAAGGGCATTGGCAATTAGTTATAGAATATCCCTGCCCTTCCATGCCCTTTTTTACGGTGGAAGGGCTTTTCTTTATGCTAAAAAATTTTCGGGAGGTCATTTTATGCGTCATTTAATCGATCCAATGGATTTGTCCCTGGAGGAAATCGACCAGCTCTTACAGGTCGGCGACGACATCATCAAAAACCCGCAGAAATATTCTGAAGTTTGTAAAGGCAAAAAGCTTGCAACCCTCTTCTATGAACCAAGTACCCGTACCAGACTCAGCTTTGAATCTGCTATGATGGAACTGGGCGGCAACGTTATCGGATTCTCTTCCGCTGATTCTTCTTCCGCTGCAAAAGGCGAAAGCGTTGCTGATACCATCCGTGTTATCGCAGGCTATGCTGATATTGCTGCAATGCGTCACCCAAAAGAAGGCGCACCAATGGTTGCTGCAATGAACTCCCCAATTCCTGTTATCAATGCAGGTGACGGCGGCCATCAGCACCCAACCCAGACACTGACCGACCTGATGACCATTCATCAGCTCAAAGGCAGAGTAGACAACATGACCGTTGGTCTGTGCGGCGACCTGAAGTTCGGCAGAACCGTTCATTCTCTCATCACTGCTCTCTCCCGCTACGAAGGTATCCGTTTTGTACTGATCTCTCCAGATGAGCTGAAAATTCCAGACTATGTTAAAACAGAAATTCTGGACAAAAAACAGATCCCATACACCGAAGTTCATACCCTGGAAGAGGCAATGCCAGAGCTTGATATCCTCTACATGACCCGCGTTCAGAGAGAACGTTTTGCAAGTGAAGAAGAATATCTGCGTCTGAAAGATTGCTACATTCTGACTCCAGAAAAGCTCGCATCTGCAAAATCGGACATGTACATCCTGCATCCACTGCCGCGTGTAAACGAAATCTCGGTTGCAGTAGACAAAGATCCTCGTGCTGCATACTTTAAACAGGTATTCTTTGGCAAGATCATCCGTATGGCACTGATCATGAAGCTCTTAGGTGTTACTCCTGCTCCATTCAACAAGGAACTGCCAGCTCCACAGCGCGACGAGTCTGAACCAGTGATCGGTGAGCATCACTGCAACAACCCTCGTTGCATCACCACCATCGAACAGGAACTGCCACAGGCATTCCGTTTGGTGGACAAAGAGTCCAATACTTACCGCTGTATCTACTGCGAAGCACAACTTTAATCAAGCAAAACGGGCAAATCCAAAAGGATTTGCCCGTTTTTTATGTTGTAACCAATATTTTTGCACCGTAGGCGAACAGAAGTTTTTTGTCAAACTTTTGTACACAAAAGTTTGTGGGGGCACGGGGGCAACGCCCCTGTGACACTTCACAATAAATATAAAAATCGATAGAGGCTGGATGCTGTTTCGATGCAGTCGCACGTCAGTGCGCATCTGCACACATCTGTGCAGATGTAAACCGGAAATAGTTCCAGTCGTCAAAAATCATCCACTGGATAATTTTTGAGGTCGCTCTCTGCTTGCAATCGGCTTTCGAGAACCTTTTCTCTTGCAAAAAGGTTCTCGAGCTCTCCCAATGAGCGCCTGACGATAAAAGAATTTCGCTCACTGCGGTGAGCGCCCAAAGACGCTGCCTTTGGAAACCGCGAACTTTTTGAAAAAAGTTCGATCAAAAACTTTTGTTTCGCACCAACGAGTACAGCCGGACGCAAGCGACCTGCGCGAGAGCGAGGCTCTCAAGTTCGCATTTAGCCGACTACGCGAGCTGCGTGCAGGCTCAGCCTGCTACTCGATTACATCAAAACCGAGGTCTTCGATTGCCTGAGCAAGTGCATCGCGATCCAGATTCTCACCGGTTACTACAACCGAACCATCTGCTGCTTTTGCAGTTACTGCATCTACTCCCGTCATGGAAGAAAGTTTTTCCACTACTCTTGCTTCACATTTGCTGCAAGCCATACCTTCGGTGATAAATTTGATTTCCATAAAAAAGCCTCCTATAATCAGTTGATATTGATAACAGCCTTACTTTTTGTTTGGCTGATAACGGGTCAGTCTCAAAGAATTGGAAACAACCGATACGGACGAAAATGCCATTGCTGCTCCGCCAAATACCGGAGAAAATGCTGGACCACCAAACAGAACCAGCAATCCTGCTGCAATCGGAATTCCAATCATATTATAAATAAATGCCCAGAACAGATTCTGACGAATGATCTGCATGGTCTTGCGGGAAAGTTTGAGCGAATCAACCACTGCATGAAGATCTTCCCTCATCAGGATAATTCCTGCAGATTCTGCTGCTACATCGGTTCCAGAGGAAAGAGCAATGCCGACATTGGCTCCTGCCAGAGCTGGAGCATCGTTGATTCCGTCTCCAACCATTGCTACAATGCGTCCCTGCTTTTTAAACTCCTCTACTGCCTGGTGTTTGTCCTGTGGGAGTACCTGTGCTCTTACCGAAGCAATTCCTGCTTCCTTCGCAATCAGTTTTGCTGCTCCTTCATTATCTCCGGTGATCATAACCGTCTCGATTCCCATCGCATTCAGCTGTGCAATCGCATCTCGGGCATCCGGACGGATGGTATCGGAGAGAGAAATCATTCCGATATAGTTTGCATCCAGTGCAACATAGATTGCGGTACATCCCGGTAAAACAGTGGTATCTTCATCCTCTGGGATTTCAATTTTTTCCAGCTCCATCAATGCCATCGTTCCGGCAATCACTGTTTTGCCATCCACCTTTGCAATGATTCCTCTTCCCGGAATGCTCTGTGTGGACTCCGGACGAATCACAGTAATGCCGTCCTGCTGTGCACGGTCCAGAATTGCTGCAGCGATCGGATGCTCCGAGCCGGATTCTGCTGACGCACAGTATCCCAACAGTTCCAGCTCCTCAATTCCCTTTGCTGGTGTAACTGCTGCTGTTTTGAGTTTTCCATAGGTGATGGTTCCTGTTTTATCAAAGATAACGGTATTAACTCCGGCAGCGGTTTCAATGACATCTCCGCCGCGATAAAGAATTCCCAGATTTGCTCCGCGTCCGGTACCGGCAATAACTGCAATCGGTGTTGCTAGTCCCAATGCACATGGACAGGCAACCACCAGCACCGCTACAAAGTTATTAAGTACAAAGGCAAGTTCCTTGCCGCTGATTGCCCACAAAATCGAAGTGATAATCGCAATCGAAACTACTGTCGGCACAAAAATTCCCGAAATCTTGTCGGCGAGTCTTGCCGCTGGGGCCTTTCTTTCCTGCGCTTCGGTAACCAAACGCAGCACCTGCGAAATCGCTGTGTTGCCGCCAACTCCGGTCGCCTCAATCTGGAGCATACCGTCCTTACAGATGGTACCGCCGGAAACATGGGAACCTACTTCTTTATAGACCGGCAGGCTTTCTCCGGTCAACATGGATTCATCTACCGATGCCTGACCAGACAGAACTGTTCCATCTACTGGGATTCGTGTTCCTGGTTTTACCAGCACGATATTCTTGACACGCACCTGTTTTGCGGGAACTTCCACTTCCTGCCCATCCTTTAAAAGGATGGCTGTATTCGGAATCATGGATACCAGAGAATTGATTGCTTTCTTTGCTGAGTTTTTGCTGTTTTCTTCCAGAAACTTACCCAGCAGCACCAAAGCAACCACTACCGCTGCCGATTCGTAATACAGATTGTGCGCTCCATGTGCATTTCCCTGCACAATTGTAAAGGTATTATACAAGCTATACAGGAACGCGGTTGTGGTTCCGATCATCACCAGAGAATCCATATTGGGATGGCGTTTGATCAGATTTTTCATTCCGTTTATGAAGAAGTTCCTTCCACAAATCAAAACCGGAACAGTAAACACCAGCTGAATCAGCGCAAAGTTTAACGGGTTTACCCTGTCATCAATAATAGCTGGCAGAGGCAAACGAACTGGAAGCATGTGTGACATTCCAATATACAGAACAACCGCGCCGCAGATCAAAGCGGTAATCAGTCTCTTCTTACTGATGGTATGGGTCAATGCCACATTGACTTCATCCTCATCCGCCAAAGCAGCGGTGAAGCCTGTTTTGTTCACTACTTCCACCAGATGCTCCGGAGAAACGGATGGATCACACAGAACTGTTGCACTGTTCGTCGCAAGATTTACCGTTGCCTGCACTACTCCATCCACACGTCGCAGTGCACGCTCCACCGAAGCGGAGCAAGCTGCACAGGTCATTCCCTGCACATTGATCTTTACATGTTTGGTCTCATTCAACAAAATCATCCTCTCTTTTTCTTACATCAGGATAGTTATCTCCTTATCGTTTTCCGTTATATCTGCATAATCCGTTCCACCAAAAGATGAAACTGCTCTATCATCTCCGGTCCCAGTGCCTCTTCCATCTCTGTCTGGGCCTTCTGCCAGAATATCCTAGCATGGGAAAGCACCTGTTTCCCTTCCTCAGTAAGCTCCAGGCTGCGGCTGCGTCCTTTGCAGGCAGTATCCTGAATCAGTCCTCTGTTTTCCAGCGGTTTCAGATTTCGCACCAGAGTGGTGCGCTCCAAGCCAACCAGATGTGCCAGATGACTGACACTGACACAAGGATTTTCCTCGATGTGCACAAGAAGGGCATATTGTCCTCGTGTAATCCCCGCCTGTTCCAGATGATGATTATAAATGCTGGTAATTTTATTTTCTGCTCGCTTGATGTTTGCGCAGAAGCAATTACTTCCACCACAGTGACAACCATACAACTCATCTGTCATCCAAGCTCTCTCCTTTCCTGTAACGTGTATATACACATTATAAAAAGCAAAGCACAGAATGTCAAGAGGTAAAACGGATAAATTTAGTCTAGTTGTTAGCCACGATCCTTCCCAAAATCTTTCATGAAGTTTCCTGTCTGTGCATATAGTAGTGCTAACAATACCTTATGAAAGGAGGCGCTTTTTTGTTTTCCATCATATCCTGCCCACTTCCCTTGCGTCATAATAAACGGTTTCTTCCCTTTTTTCCCCGAATGATTGAAAAAAGTACAACGCTTTCCCTGTTTGGCAAAAAGATACAATATGTACAGTTAGGACGTGTCAAACACCTCTCTGCAAAAAAGCTGTGTGAACTTTGCCCTTCTCCGGTTATTCTTTCCCCCAATATCCCACCCAAAACCCGTCAGCGTCTAGAAAAAAACGGAATGAACTTTTTTTCGTGCAAACAATATCCTGAATTTATGCAGATACTGTGCTTAAATTCTGCTATCGAGCTGCTCACGCTCAGCGGAATTCCTTTTCCCTGCCAAGTTCTCGGCATTGTTGATCCCGCTTTCCATCATCCGGAACTTGCCGAATTTGCACTGCGTCACCTGCCGCAGGTCCATCTGTTCACCGAAAATCTGTCTGCTGCCGAACAATTTGCACACCGGATGATGCAGGAGTACGGCGCGCCTGTTCTATTCTCTTCTAAATCACACATATTACTGGACTGCCAGCTGATTTTTTCACCGGAAAATCAGCTTGTACATCATGATATTCCCTGCATTCTCCCCTTTCCTCCAGATACTGTCCCAGAACATAGCATTTTATTTCACTCACCTGTACCCATTCTTCCTCCTTCCCTGACCGGCATTACAGGAACAGATATTCCTGCAGCTGAGTTTCTTTCTGCATTGTACAGTCTCGGACGATGCTCTGTATTAAAGAAAACTTCCTGTCGGCAAATCTGCCGCCAAAATTCTGACAGCGGACAGCTTCTCCTTACCCCGTATGATGCTGCCGGTCTTCTTTTGGAACGATTTCGCGAAGGAGTTTTGGGATAAAGGATTTAAAAGCTCAAAAATTTACAAAATATTTGAATCTGTTTCCATTATTTTTAAGTGTTTTGTCTGATTCCTGCTTGACAGCATCCTTCTCTTTGACTATAATACAACTATTATCACAAACGTTACCCCCAAAACTGAAAACAACTGCATAAAGGGTATCTTGTTGATAGGATGTTTGTACATCCAAAATAACCCATTAAATAAAACGGCGGCTTTTGTGGACCATGCCACCATCGGCCGCTGAGAGGAGCATGCATCATGGCTAACGAAATCGTTATGACCCAGGAAGGCTACAACGACCTGGTCAAAGAACTCAATGAACTGAAAACTACCCGCCGTGCAGAAATCTCGGAAAAGATTCGTGTTGCACGCGGTTTTGGCGACCTTTCCGAAAACAGCGAATATGATGAAGCCAAAAATGAACAGGCAATCGTAGAAGCTCGTATTCTTACTCTGGAAAATCAGCTGAAAAATGTAAAAATCGTTGCAAAATCTGATAACAAAGGTACTGTTTCGATCGGCAGCTTTGTTACCATCCGTGACGTGGAATTTGGCGACGAAATGACCTACCGTATCATCAGCTCGGTTGAATCGAGCAACGATATGTCCACCATCACTGATGAGTCCCCTGTCGGCAAAGCATTGCTTGGTCACAAAGCAGGCGATTCGGTTATGGTAACGGTACCATCCGGTGCTAAAATCGAGTATCAGATCGTAAACGTTGAATAACAGATTATTTCTTTTAGAAAAAGCAGGGTGAATTCACCCTGCTTTTTTTCTTGCAGAAACCAGGTGTCGAAGGCACATAAAAATTTTTCTTTCTATCGAATTTTTTCACCTGCCGAGCGAGTGTACTAACTTAAGTGTCGCCGTGTGCTGAAACCGAGGCTTCCCACCAAACCAAAGCGCGATACAGTGTGCAGCTTCAAGCTGCTTTGGTATAAAGTAACGAAATAACGCAAGAAATCGCCGTTATTTTTTGATTGTATTTCGTCGAAAAAAAAGTTATAATATAGGGTGTAACTGTCTACATTCATGCAGATACTTTTTATTGTAAATTATCATACCGAAAGGACGGAAAATACATGGCAGAAAATCTGGAAAACCAGAACACCGAACCGACCGCTGAAGAACTTTCTGAAGTGCTTCGTGTTCGCCGCGAAAAGTTTGCCGCTTTAAAAGAAGCTGGCAGAAACCCATTTGAACAGACCCGTTATGACCGCACCATCTACGCACAGCAGATTGCTGAGCGTTTTGATGAGCTGGAGAATCAGCCTGTTTCCATTGCTGGACGTATCATGAGCAAACGTGCAATGGGTAAAGCATCCTTCTTTGACGTTGCAGATTCTTCCGGCAGAATTCAGGTCTACATCAAACGCGACATTGTTGGCGAAGAAATCTATGACCAGTTCAAAAAATGGGACATTGGTGATATCGTTGGCGTAAAGGGTGAGGTTTTCCGTACCAAACACGGTGAAATCTCGATCCGTGCTACCGAGGCAATCCTGCTGTCCAAATCCCTGCTGCCTCTGCCGGAAAAATTCCACGGTCTGACCAACACTGACCTGAGATACCGTCAGAGATACGTTGACCTCATCATGAACCCAGAAGTTCGTGACGTATTCGTAAAACGTTCCATGATCATCAAAGAGCTGCGTAACTTCCTGGATGCAAAAGGTTATCTGGAAGTTGAGACCCCTGTTCTGCACAATATTGCAGGCGGTGCTGCTGCTCGTCCATTTATCACACATCACAACAGCCTCAACATCGATATGTATCTGCGTATCGCTCTTGAGCTTCACCTGAAACGTCTGATTGTCGGCGGCTTTGATAAGGTTTACGAAATCGGCCGTGTATTCCGTAACGAGGGCATGGACACCAAACACAATCCGGAATTTACCATGCTCGAGTTCTATCAGGCATATTCCAACTACGAAGACATCATGAACCTGACTGAAGAGCTGCTGCGCTATGTTACCGAAAAGGTACTGGGCACAACCAAAGTCGTTTATGGCGGCGAAGAAATCGACCTTGGCAAACCGTTCGCACGTATCACCATGGTTGACGCTGTCAAGAAATATGCCGGCGTAGACTTCAACGAAATCCACACTCTGGAAGAAGCAAGAGCTGTTGCAAAAGAGCACAACATTCAGTACGAAGAACGTCACCTCAAAGGCGATATTCTCAACCTGTTCTTCGATGAATTCGTTGAGGACAAGCTCATCCAGCCAACCTTCCTGATGGGTCATCCGGTTGAAATCTCCCCTCTGTCCAAGAGAATGGCAGATAACCCGGGCTACACCGAACGTTTCGAGCTGTTCATCACCGGTCGTGAATTTGCAAACGCATTCTCCGAGCTTAACGACCCAATCGACCAGAAAGAACGTTTTGAACATCAGCTTGAGCTGAAAGCACAGGGCGACGAAGAAGCTACCGATATGGACAACGACTTCATCACTGCTCTGGAATACGGTCTGCCACCAACAGGTGGTTTTGGTATGGGTGTTGACCGTCTGGTTATGTTCCTGACCAACCAGCCATCCATTCGTGACGTTCTGCTCTTCCCTACTATGAAGCCAATCGGCGGAGAAGCAAAGAAAGCTGCTGCAACCACACCTGTTGCAACCGCTCCAGTTGCGGAAGAAGTAAAAGCAGAACCAATCGATTTCTCCAAAGTAAAGATCGAGCCACTCTTTGAAGAGATGGTAGAATTTGATACCTTTGCAAAATCGGATTTCCGCGCTGTAAAGGTAAAAGAATGTATCGCAGTTCCAAAGAGCAAAAAGCTTCTGAAATTCGTTCTGGATGACGGAACCGGCACTGACCGTGTTATCCTCAGCGGTATCCATGAATACTATGAACCAGAAGAACTGGTTGGCAAGACCTGCATCGCAATCGTAAACCTGCCACCTCGCAAGATGATGGGTATTGATTCCTGCGGTATGCTGATTTCTGCAGTTCATGAAGAAGACGGTCACGAAGGTCTGAACCTTCTGATGGTCAATGACCGCATCCCTGCTGGTGCAAAACTTTACTAAAGTTTACACAAAAAATCCCCCTGAGAAATTCTCAGGGGGATTTTAGCAATCAGTAAAAAATAAAAAAGGAGGCTACAAAATGGCATCCCTTATTATTCGTCCTGCCTCTCTTTCCGATGCCGCTGACTTAGGGATAATCCACTACCAGTCCTGGCTGCAAACCTATACCGGATTGATCGACCCGGATTTTCTCAGCCGCCTTTCTGCTCAGCGCAGTCAGCAGCGATTCGAGGCGGAAGGATGCAAACAGTTTTTGATCGCACTGGTGGATGGTTCTCCTGCCGGCTTCTGCCACTACTGCAAAAGCCGCGATCCAGACGCTGACAGCCTCACTGGTGAGATTCAGGCAATCTACCTTTTAAAAGAATACCAACAACAAGGAATTGGAACAGCACTGATGCTGTATGCCTTTGATGAATTAAAGAAACTGGGGATGAACAGAGTAACCCTGTGGGCATTGGAAAGCAACACCACAGCACACTGTTTTTATACTAATATAGGATTTACCCCAGATGGCGCTCGCAAACAGGACCCTGTTGGGGCTGAAATCCGTTTCTCTCTTACCTTTTCTGATTTGGATTAATCCTCATCTCTGGGACCCCATTCGTCCCAACAGCAGACAGCAACCGAGGTTAAGCCCCAAACAAACGCAAAACGGTAAGCTCCCACCGCTTTGATATGGATTCCAGGGAGATGACGCAGAATCAACAACATTCCCAAAGCGCTGAGAAAATCGATCATGGCATGGCTTAAGGTCACTTCCCAAAATCCTCGTATCCATCGGTTCTTGACCAACCACAATTCCAAACGGTCTGAAAGCTCACCAAAGAGCAGATCAAGAGCAAGAAAACCAATCATAAATAAAATAAACTGCCAGGTCTGGTCGCAGGAAAATCCAAACAGATCAAAAACAAACCAGCTGACCAACAGCATCAAAAGGGTACTAATCAGGGCAACCGGTACCTCCATCCATTCATCCATTCTGTTGTTTTTCATCGTCATCCCTCCCTTCCTGTTCGATTCTCTTTATTTTATTCTTCTCTCTTTATAAGAATACCAAAAAAACCTCCTTCTGACAAGAGAAGGAGGTTTTTGATTTTAACCATTGCCCTGCAAATATGGAAGCGGGTTAACGTGCTGACCGCCTTCACGCACTTCAAAGTGCAGATGCGGACCTGTCGACCATCCGGTACTACCAACTTTTGCAATCGTCTGTCCACGGGAAACGACCTGACCCTCGGATACCAGCAGCTGACTGCAGTGTCCGTACAGTGTGCTCTTTCCGCCGCCATGGTCAATAATGATATACATACCATAGCCGCTTCCTGCAACGTAGGAGGTGTTTGCCTTAACAACCGTTCCGGTGTTGGCTGCAACGATATCTGCACCCATACATCCGCCGCCGGTGATATCAATACCGGTGTGGAAGTCTGTACCATTAAAGCGCCAGCCATAACCGGAGGAGATGGTGCTGTATCCTGGCAGCGGCCACTTCATCTCACCGCCGACATACTCACTGTTTTCAGCAGTGGAGAGGCTGTCGATTGCAGCATATACCGCCGAGATCTCATCTTCCATCTCTTTTGCTTTCTGCTGGCTTGCCGCTACGTCTGCCATATACTCGGATTCGAGCTTGCTGATATCTTCAATTTCAGCCTGTGCCGCACTGATCTTCTTGCTCAGGGAGCTCTTGGAATCTTCCAGCTCACTGTTAGCTTTTTCCAGTTCTTCCTGTTCCTGCTTGAGCTGCTGTTCTTTTTCTTCCAGTTCTTCCTTTTCCTGAGTCAGCTCGGTAATAATCTCCTGATCGCGGTCTGCAATCTCGGTAATTACCTTGGTGCGAACCAAGCTGTCATAATAGCTATCTGCTCCCAGTACAACCGACAAAGCATCACTGTATCCAGCCTTGTAGGAAGTCTGGATTCTTTTTCTCAGAAGGTTAATCTGTTCATTAATATTCTTCTTAGAGGTTTCGATATCCTCCTGTGTCATCTTGATCGATTCATTCATTGCATCGATCTGCAATGTCAAGGTACTGATCTGACTCAACACATTGTTCAAATCCGCATCCAACGAATCTTTAACCGCCTGAGCCTGCTGTTTTTTATCGGTAACACCAGCCAGTTTGGTTTGAAGTTCTGCCTGTTCCTCTTTGAGTTTATCAAGCTCGGACTGCAAGTCGGTAATCTGGCTCTGATATTCCTGTTTCTGCTGCTCGCGTTCTGCTTTCTTTTGGTTTGCCTCGTCGATTTCCTGCTGGCGTAAGGTTTCCGAATCTTCCACGCTGATATAATCGTCATCCTGCGTGCTGGTTTCTGTCTCCCAAGACGCCGAAGCAGGCAGAGCAAGCAGAATTGCTGCCACCAGAGCAACTGCAATCCATTTTAACAAACCACCTGTTTTTTTCTGTTCCACAGATGCCTGCACTTCCTTTCTATGGCTACACCTTCAAATGACGGCGGATAAAGAGGTTACTTCCGATGATACCCAGACCGCAGCCTCCGATTGCAAATCCTGCCAGCATGTAATGTGCAATATCTTTGAAGTTAATCAATCTGCCAATCGCGATTTCCAGCCAAGAGGAAGGATTGGTCATAATAAACTGGGTTGCATAGTTGTATGCGACCCACAGACCGCCAAATGCAATCAGCGCAGAAATCAGTCCGATCAGCATACCTTCAATGATAAATGGCATTTTGATGAAGGTGTTGGTCGCACCAACCAGTCGCATAATGCTGATCTCTTTGCGGCGCGAGAAGATGGTAATTTTGATGGTATTTGCAATAATAACCACCGAGACAATTGCAAGAATGATGACAATGACACCGCCCACAGTGGAAATTGCTCGTTCCAAATCCGAAAGGATGGTGGCTTCTTCACTTGGTGTGCGGATATCCGGATCAATTCCATCAATTTCCAGGAGCTGCTGTTCCACGCTGTCCAGGGTAGTCTGGCTGACATCTTTCAGTTTAATACGATAAGCATCTGGAAGAATCGGACCCAAATCGTTTCCGTCCACGTCAACTTCTACCATAGCGCTTGCTGCGCCCCATTTTTTCTGTTCTTCTGCCCATGCTTCTTCCGAAGAGTAGAAGTAGTATTCCTCAATCTCCGGTATGTTCTTAATTTCTTCACCGATCTGTTTTGCCTGTTCGTCCGAAACATCCATGTTCAAAAAGGCAACCATTTCGTTTTCATCCTCAACAGCGCCTACAATTACCTGCATGTTCAGCGAGAGCAGAACCGCACTGCCGATCAGCATCAGGCAGGCAACCAGAACACCAATCGATGCAAAGGACATCAGTCGGTTCATGTACACATTTTTAAAACCTGTTTTGAGCAGGTAACCCATGCTGCTACCCTTCATAGAAATCCCCCCAATCATCGTTCAGCGAGCCATCTCCAACCACGCTGCCGTGGTCGATGGTAATAACACGACGGTTAAAGCGGGACACCAGTTCGTGCTCATGTGTTACCATAACAACTGTTGTACCGTATTTATTGATTTCGTTGAGCAGCTCTACAATTTCCAGCGAAAGTTCTGGGTCGATATTTCCGGTAGGCTCGTCCGCAATCAAAAGCGGTGGGTTGTTTACCAAAGCCCTTGCCAGCGCGACACGCTGCTGCTCACCACCCGAAAGCTGATCCGGATAGTTTCTTGCCTTTGCAGCAAGGCCAACCAGTCCCAGTACATAAGGAACGCGCTGACGAATCGAGCGGTTGGTTACATTGGTAACACGCAGTGCAAATGCAACGTTGTCATAAACGGTCATCTGCGGAATCAATCTGAAGTCCTGGAACACAACGCCCAGCGAACGACGAAACTGCGGAATCTGACGTTTCTTGATTTTATTTAAGTTATATCCGTTTACTTTTACAATTCCCTTGGTCGGAGTCTCTTCCCGAAGCAACAGTTTGATAAAGGTACTCTTTCCTGCTCCCGAAGGACCAACAACAAATACGAATTCTCCCTTGTCTACACGAAGGCTGACATTATTCAGTGCCTTGGTTCCATTATCGTAGACTTTGGAGACATTGGTAAATTCAATCACCCCAACACCGCCTTATCATAAATAATTACCAGACAGCTTTTCTGGCGGCAAGTTTCTTCTGCCCGCATCTCATGATCTTTTACGGGCTTTCCTGCCAATTTTTTCTGATTTAACATTCACAATTATAATACATTTTGTTTTTTCTCGCAACACTTTGCTCATATTCGCTCTCGAGTTTGAAAAAAAGTTTACATTTTCTGGCGACATTTGTAATGTTTTACTTTGTTTTGTCTTTCTTTCCAAGACAAGTTACAGACGAAAAACAAAAAATTATATTTTCTTTTGAAATATAGACCCAAAAAAACAGACTCGAGAAATCTTCCCGAGCCTGTCATTGCGGCAAAAATTAATATTTTACTGGATTTGCGGTCAGATAACGTTTTACCATTAATGCTACTTTAAACACAATTGCGTGGTCAAATTCTCTCAAATCCAGGCCGGTCAGTTTCTTGATCTTTTCCAGACGATATACCAGAGTATTTCTGTGTACAAACAGTTTTCTGGAAGTCTCCGAAACGTTGAGGTTATTTTCAAAGAATTTCTGGATAGTAAACAGGGTCTCGTGGTCAAGGCTGTCAATGGAACCTTTCTTAAATACCTCTTTGAGGAACATTTCACACAGTGTGGTTGGCAGCTGATAAATCAGACGGGCAATACCAAGGTTGTTGTAGCTGACAATTGCTTTTTCTGTATCAAATACCTTTCCAACCTCCAGGGAAACCTGCGCTTCCTTAAAGGACTTGCTCAGCTCTTTCACACCCGAAACGATGGTTCCGATACCAACAACAACGCGGGTATAGAACTCGCTGCCCAGAGTGTCTACAATCGAGCGTGCAAGTTTTTCAATATCTTTGCTGTTGATACCCGCCTTTATCTCTTTGACCAGAACAATATCTTTTTCACTGATATTGAATACAAAGTCTTTCTGCTTGTCCGGGAACAGGTTCTGGATAACATCGAACGCGGAAATATCATTGGAAGAGACAACACGTACCAGCAGAACAACACGGTTTACATCGGTGTTGAAGTGCAGTTCTCTTGCTTTGACATAAATATCACCCGGCAGAATGTTTTCCAGAATAACATTCTTAATAAAGTTGTTGCGGTCATACTTTTCGTCGTAATACTGTTTGATGCTTGCAAAAGAGATTGCCAGAATATTGCAGAATTTGGTTGCAATTTCATCGGTTCCTTCTACAAATACCGCATAATCTGGTTTTGCTCTTGTTCCAAACGGTTTGTAGGTGTAACCGTCGCGGACAAAAATGTCCGTATTTTCGTTGAGGTCCAAAACCAGATATTCATTGGTTTCTCCAATGCGTGTCAAGTCGCTGCAGGAGATGGTGACCGCATAGCTGTCTACCACGCCGATGACACGGTCGATGGAGTCTCTCATCTGATGAACAATTCCTTGAAACAATCTGTTAGACATGAACAAATCCCCTCTTCTATCCTTATTCGTCAATATCCCAATTGACGCTCTTTACTCTGTTATATATAGTGTACATAATTTTTAATCAAAATGCAATATAAAATTGAAGAAAAGTTGGTAAACTTCAATCATTTTTTTCTATCCCCACCAAAATTGTCAAATTTCTCCCATTTTTTGGTGGAAAAACCTTGTTAAAAATTCACTTAGCAACCCTATACAAAGGATTCCATCTGCAAATTATCATATTTGTAAGCCACAGTATACTTGCATAAAAACAAACAGAATATTTTGTTTTTTGTCAGTTCACCCTAATTCTAAAGAAATATCATTGTATTTTTACAGATAACTTTGCAAAATTATTTTTCCCTGTTACAAAATTTTCAAATTTTATTTCTTTTTTCTCCATATTTCCCCGGGCTTTTGTTTTTTCACTCTTAACATGGTATAATCATGCTGAATGATTCTTAATCCGTCAAACTGGAGTGACCCAACATGCCATTACAGATTCAATCTCCTAGAACGGAGGAGTTTATTCGATGCCGGGATCTTGTTTTCGATCATAATTTTTTACAGCACGGTATTGGCTCTCTTTCCGAAAAGGTACAACATGCTATCCTGAAAAATTATTACTGCCCTAATCCCAGCTGTCAGGAAATCAATCTGGGACGTTTTGTTGCAGATATTGCAGATCAAAATGGTGTCATTGAAATCCAAACCAAAGGATTTGGACAGATGCGAAAGAAACTCTCCTTCTTTTTGGAACATTATCCGGTTCGAATTGTCTATCCTGTGGTGCTGGTCAAGTGGATTGTCTGGATTGACCCTCAAACCGGTGAAATTACTTCACGCCGCAAATCTCCCAAAAAGACAGCCGCCTATGACCTGTTTCGGGAACTGTACAGTATTTTGGACCTTTTGTGGCAGGAAAAATTTTCACTTACGCTTCCCCTTTTGGAAAGTGAAGAATACCGTCTGCTGAATGGATACGACAAGAACCCCAAAAAAGGCTCCTCTCGCTCCCAGATGGTGCCCTCCTCTATTTTGGGTGAAATCGTGCTAAATTCCCCTTCCGATCTTTTACAATTTCTGCCCGACGATCTTCCGCCGGACTTTTGCTCCTCCGATATCCGCAGTCTTTGTCGCCTCAATAGCCGGCAGACTTCCTATTTTCTTCTGGTTCTGCGTAAACTTGGTTTAATTGAACAGGTCGACATCAGGAATCGTTTTTATTTGTATCGCGTGAAAGAACAAATCCTCCCTTGATTTTTAAAAGGGAAGTATTATAATAATATTATCGCTTTGAATCGATAAAGTGTCAAACGAAATTGATTCTTTTTGGAGGTTTTCACCATGATTTCTCATAAAATGCAAAATCTTGTCAAAAACAGTTCGGTCATCCGCGCTATGTTTGAGGAAGGCAATCGTCTTGCCAAGCTGTACAGACCAGAGAATGTATTCGATTTCAGCATCGGCAATCCAAGCGTCACACCGCCGGAACAAATCCGCACTGCAATCACCGATATCTTGAATGAAGAAAATCCGTTAACCGTTCATGGATACATGAACAATTCCGGCTATGAAGATGTTCGTCAAACCATTGCGGAACATATCAATCATCAGCATGGCACTGCATTTTCTGCACAGAATATCGTCATGACCTGCGGGGCAGCAGGTGGACTGAATGTCATTTTAAAGACCCTGCTCAATCCGGAAGATGAGGTCATTGTCTTTGCGCCGTTTTTCAGCGAATACACAAACTATGTGCAGAATTTTGACGGCAAGCTGGTTATCGTCAATACCGATCCGGAAACTTTCCTGCCAGATCTGACTGCTTTGAAAGCAGCAATCACCAGCAAAACCAAAGCCATCATTCTGAATACACCAAACAATCCAACCGGTGTTGTCTATCCAGCAGAGCTGCTTTCCCAGATGGAACAAGTGCTGACCGAAAAGGAACAGGAGCTTTCCACCAGCATCTATGTTATTTCGGACGAACCTTACCGTGAGATCGTTTATGACGGCGTTACCGTTCCTTTCATTCTTCACTATTTCCATAATGGATTCATCGGTTATTCTTACAGCAAATCTCTTTCCCTTCCGGGAGAACGAATCGGTTATATCGTTGTAAACAACGATATGGATGATTTTTCCGATATCCTCTCGGCGCTCAACGTTGCTACCCGAATCCTTGGATTTGTAAATGCGCCTTCCCTGTTCCAGAAGGTAATCGCAAAAACTTTGGATGCAAGCGTTGATGTCAGCATCTATCAGGAAAATCGCGATATTCTGTATCAGCACCTCACTAAATTGGGATTTGAGTGTATCAAACCACAGGGTGCATTCTACCTCTTCCCGAAAGTACCGGATGGTGATGATAAGGCTTTCTGCGAACTTGCAAAAAAATATAACATCCTGCTGGTTCCAGGCTCTTCCTTTGCCGGAAAAGGACATTTCCGTCTCTCCTACTGTGTCAGCAAGGAACAGATTCTGCGCTCACTGCCTGCCTTTGAAAAACTTGCAAAAGAAATCTTTCATTCTTAACAAAAAGATTCGCCCACTTAAATAGTGGACGAATCTTTTTTATTTATCTTTTAATAGTGTTTAAAAGCATTCATGGATATCAGTGTATTCCATCTTGAAGCTGTCTGCAACGTTCTTGTAGGTCAGCTTACCGTCATAGGTATTGACTGCGGAGTACATTCTTGGATCTTTGTGGCAGGCAGCTTCCAGACCATTTTCTGCAAGCAGCAGGCCATAGCTCAAAGTTGCATTGGTCAGCGCAATGGTGGATGTCCTTGGAACAGCACCCGGCATATTTCCCACGCAATAATGTACGATTCCATCTACTTTGTAAATCGGGTCATCGTGATAGGTCATGTGAGTGGTTTCACAGCAACCGCCCTGGTCAACCGCTACGTCAACGATAACCGAACCTGGACGCATCTCACGCAGGTAGGAACGACGAATGATCTTCGGTGCTTTCTTGCCCGGAATCAATACACTGCCAATGACAAGATCCGCCGTTTTCAGTGCATTCTCGACGTTTACATCGTTGGAATACAGTGTCTGGATTCTGGAGCCAAAAATATCATCCAGATATTCCAGTCGGTGGATGTTGATATCCATGATGGTAACATCCGCACCCATGCCCACAGCAATCTTGCACGCATTGGTTCCGACGCTTCCGCCGCCAAGGATGACAACTTTTGCTTTTGGCGTTCCTGGTACACCCGAAAGCAATACACCGGAACCACCATACAATTTCTCCAGATATTTTGCACCTTCCTGCACACTCAGTCTGCCGGCAATCTGGCTCATCGGTGCAAGCAGAGGCAGATAACCTCTGTCTTCCAGTGTTTCATAGGCAACTCCGGACACTCCTGCTGCCAGCATTGCATCGGTCAGTGCGCGGTCTGCTGCCAGATGCAGGTAGGTATAGATAATCTGCCCTTTTCGGAAAAGTGGGTATTCATCGGGAAGCGGTTCTTTTACCTTAACGATCATATCTGCAGTTGCCCAGACTTCCTTTGCGCTTTCCAGAATGATTGCACCGGCTTTGACATAGTCCTCGGTCATAAAACCAGAACCGACTCCGGCGTTGCGTTCAATATATACCTGATGTCCTGCATTGACATAACTCTTTACATTATCTGGGGTCAGACCAACACGGTACTCATACTTTTTAATTTCCTTAACGCTTCCGATCTTCATAAATTCATGCCTCACTTTCCTCGAATCCGATATTTGGAAAGACCTCTCCAAACTATGTTCCGAGATTTCTCTCCTTCTACATTATGCATGATTCACAGTAATTTTTCAATAGTTGATAATTTTTTATCAACTATTTTTTTAAATTTCTGACGAAAAGTCAGATGGTACTGTTCAACTGCACTGGAAAATCGTATAATAGAATCATAAATCACAGAAAGGTGGCGTGAGAATGGATAGAGAAAAAATAATCGAATATCTGCGCGGACGGGGGCTGTTTGGATACGAACACTTCGGCGCACACTTTGTATGGGAGGATAGCTGCTCTCAGGTGCGCTTTACCGTTTATGCCCCCAATGCAAAAAACGTCTGCCTGATCGGTGACTTCAGCTTCTGGCAGCCCTGGCAGATGCAGCGGCTGGACTGCGGCGTGTGGACCTTGGTCTCCCCTGACCCGCAGGAAGGGCAGCGTTATAAATACCAGATCACTACCCAGAGCGGTGAAGTGTGGGATCGTGCGGACCCGTTTGCGTTCAGCAGCCAGCTTCGACCAGAAAATGCTTCTGTCATCACCTGCCTAAATCACCATACATGGCAGGACAGCGACTGGCTTTCCAAACGCGGTAAAAACTTCGATCGCCCTCTTAACATCTATGAACTGCATCTCGGCTCCTGGAAACGAAAAGATGGAGAGGATGCAGAATGTTTCTACCAGTATGATGAAATCTGCGACCAGCTGATCCCCTACTTAAAGGAAATGGGATATACCCACATCGAACTGCTCCCACTGACCGAATATCCTCTGGATGCCTCCTGGGGATATCAAGTTTCGGGATATTTTAGTGCTACCAGCCGCTATGGAAAACCCGAACAGCTGATGAAACTGATTGATTGCTGTCATCAGGCAGGAATCGGGGTTATCTTTGATTTTGTTCCCACCCATTTCGTTCGGGATTTTCATGCGCTTCATTTGTTTGATGGTTCCTGTATGTACGAGCCGGATGACGAAAACCAGCGCTACAGCCCATGGGACACCGCTTTATTTGATTTTACAAAGCCTCACGTTATCAGCTTTCTGCGTTCCTCTTTAAATTTCTGGATCTCCGTCTACCATGCGGACGGTATCCGCTACGATGCCGTTGCAAATTTAATCTATCGCAATGGAAAAAAAGAAGATGGACTAAATGATGCTGGACTTTGGTTTTTGCGTAGTGTCAATTATGACCTGTGGCAGGAACACCCCGAAGTCATGCTGATTGCGGAAGATTCCAGTGACTACCCAAAAGTGACTGCACCCGTTGTTTACGGTGGTCTAGGGTTTGACTATAAATGGGATTTGGGATGGATGCACGATACCCTCGACTATCTTGCCACCCCGTTTGGAGAGCGTTCCGCTATGACCAACCGCTTTTTGTTCTCCATGAGTTACTTTTATCAGAACAACCACCTTCTTCCTCTTTCACATGATGAGGTGGTCCATGGCAAGAAAACCATCATCGACAAGCTCTGGGGCAACTATGAGCAAAAATTTGCACAGCTGCGATGTCTGTATCTGTATTTGTTCTTCCATCCGGGCAAAAAGCTTTCCTTTATGGGCAACGAACTTGCCGAATTTCTGGAATGGAGCGAACAGCGTGAACCCGGCTGGAATCTCTTAAGCTATCCTGCTCATCAAAAGTTTCATCAATTTCTGCAAAAACTCCACAAGCTATATCTTGAATTTCCCTGCCTGTGGGAACAGGACTACGACAGTCGGTATTTTCGCTGGCTGCATATGGGACCGTCTATTTTTGTCATTCAGCGCAGCGATTATCAGCAAAGCAGCCTGATTGCTGCCATCAATCTTTCGGACAAGGATGCTCAATGTACGTTGGAACTGGATTGTGGGCTTGTCCCGATTCTGGATACACTTGATCCGGAGGAAAAAAACGTTAGCGATGTTACTGTCAAAAGCAAATATCCTTACAGTGACAAAATAACTCTTTCTTTGACTGTTCCCGCCTTCAGCGGTGTCGTTTTAAAGCCATCTGAACTTCAAAAGAAAAACATAAAAAAGAAGATTTCATAATTCCTGCATTTCTTTCATACAAATCCTATGGTACAATAGAATCAGAAAAAATGATTTGGATTTGTAAAATGGGGGAATTGCCATGACAAAATACAATAAAAAAATATTCGCATCTATTCTGGCAGCAGTGATTGCAGTTGGAATGTTTGGATGCTCTCAGCAGAACGAGCAGGAATCTTCCGGACAAACCGCACAGGAAACATCTGATGAATCTGGCGCAGAAGAAAATACTTCAACCACTAATGTTTCGTTTAGTCGTTCTAACGAAGAAATTGCCAAAGATTTCTGTACTATTTGGGCAAACAAATGGGCACAAATCGAAGAGGAAGGCGTTACCAGCAATCAACAGGGACGTGCATTTCTGGAAGATATGGACAACGATGGAGCAAAAGAGCTGATCTTCCTGTACGACAACGACGTAAACTTTAACGCCGTGGTCTACCGGATCAGCGGCGATAAAACCGAAGAGCTCGGAACCTTTGTTCTCTCCAACACCTCACCGGAACTAAACTTCACTGTGTATCAGGGAGAGAATGGTGCGATTCTCAAACATGTTGCAGTTCGGGAACTGACCTCTGAGACTCAAAACGAAACAGAGGAAAGCTATATCATGATGGAAGACGGAAAGGTTTTGCAGGAAATCCTGTTCTCCACTACCTACGACGGAGTGGACACCTACTATGACAGCATTATGGCCGGTGCAAACGAAATCTCTTTGGAAGAATTCGATGCAATGCGCCAGGACCTTCTGGGAGATGCTCAGGAAGTTGGAAATGTTACCTTTACACCGGAAGATTTCGTTGATTTTTCTGATTCAGATGCTTTAAACAGCTATCTTCTCGACCTTCTTTCCAAATAACAGCATACAAAAAAAGGAAGAGCAAAATGCTCTTCCTTTTTTATTTTTATTACATCAAAGGTGCAAATACTCTTAATACCGAACGACCAAGTTTGCGCGCAAAAGAAACCTTTCTGCATTCTTCCAGGGTGATCTCCTGACTTAGCTGCTGGGTCTTAAAGAAGTCTTCCTTTACCGCCGCAACGCTGTCTGTCTGATACATCCATGCAGCACACTCAAAATGCAGATACAAACTGCGGTAATCCAGATTGATGGTTCCCACTACTGCATAATCGTCGTCCACTACAAAGGTTTTCGCATGAATAAAGCCGGGCGTATATTCATAAATCTTTACCCCTGCTTCGGTCAGGATTTCATAGTGGGCGCGAGAAACAGCATGCACATACCATTTGTCCGCAATGTGCGGTGTGATGATTCGGACGTCAACTCCGCTTTTTGCTGCAATGCTCAAAGCGGTGATCATTTCGCTGTCCAGAATCAGATATGGGGTTGTGATATAAACATAGTGTTTTGCCTTGTTGATCAGGTTAAGATATACTGTCTCTCCCACTGCCTCGTCATCCAGTGGATTGTCGGTAAATGGCTGAACATAGCCTGGAGCACTGGTATCCCATTCGGTAGGATAGTATTTGGAGTAATCTTCCTTTTCTCCATGCAGGTAGTCCCACATAGACAGGAACATTGCTGTCAGTGCAAATACACCTTCTCCTTTAAGCATGACCGAAGTGTCCTTCCAATGTCCATGCTTTTCATAGGCATTGATATATTCGTCTGCCAGATTGATTCCTCCGGTAAAGCCGACATTTCCGTCAATTACACAGATCTTTCGATGATCACGGGTATTGAATTTGCTGGACAAAATCGGTACAAACGGATTAAAGACACTGCATTTGATTCCGTAGCTCTCCAGTTTTTTGTTGTATCCGTTCGGCAATGTCATGATACATCCCATGTCATCATAAATCACGCGGATATCTACGCCCTGAGCTGCCTTTTCCTTCAGGATATCCAGAATGGTGTTCCACATCTTTCCTTCCTGAATAATGAAATACTCCATAAAGATGTATTTTTTTGCTTTTTTCAGTTCTTCCACCATTCGTTCAAATTTGATTTCTCCCATTGGAAGATATTCTGTCTGTGTATTTCTATATGGCGGGCTGTAGGCATTGCGGGTGATATACTGCGATTGATTGACAGCATCTTCCGATTCCTTTTCAATGCCCGAAGCTTCACTCATCCGCTGAATCGGTTCCCTCATTTCCGTTCCGATCTGCTTTAATTTTTTGCGCATATAACGTCCGGTACGGTCTGAACCAAACAGAATATAGATTAATCCACCAAATACCGGAAGCAGCAAAATCGGGATCAACCAGGCAATCTTGTAAGCCGGATTACTTTTGTCGTTGATAATTTTTAATGTCATTACAACACTCAGCAAAACACTTACTGCATAGAAATAAACAAAATAATTATTGAGTTTCCAGATAATCCCAAACAGAAGCACTGCCTGAATCAAAATGAACAACGCTGTAATTACAACGCGTTGTGTCAAAAAACGCAGAACCTTTTTCAGCATCTTTTTTCTTCCTTTCTCGGCTTTCTTTTCATCTATCTTATCATATCCCCTATTGCTTTTCAATCATGTAATTTTTTGTAAATTAAAAGAAGGACTGGTTTTTCTTTTGATTTTATGATAAACTTAAGTATGTATGGGAAAAATGTGAAGGCAAAAGAAAAAAGAGAAAAAGTTATTACGCCGACTCAAATTTCTCTGGAGGATTGTACTATGAAAAACTACTACGACATTGCCATTATCGGCGGCGGCATCGGCGGATTAATGACTGCTTACCGCATCACCGAAAAGAATCCTTCCGCTTCGGTGTGTATCATCGAAAAAGGACATGCCATCGAACAGCGCACCTGCCCTATTGTTACCAAAAAAGCAGACAAATGCATCAAATGTCCTTCCTGTGCAATTATGGAAGGTCTGGCTGGTGCAGGCGCTTTCTCAGATGGAAAATACGTAATCTCCACCGAATACGGCGGCTGGCTGACCGAATTTCTCAAGCCGCAAACAGTCATCGATTACATCGAGCAGGCTGACAAGATTCTGGTTTCCTTTGGCGCAACCACAGAACGTTTTTCTCCGGACAATGAGCTGAAAAAACTTTGTCTGCGTCACGATCTGCACATGAATCAGGCACAGCTCAAACATCTTGGAACCGATTCCAACTTTGAGACAATGCGCCGCCTGATCGAGGATCTTCGCACCCGCTGCGACATCATCACCGATACAGAGGTTACCGATGTAAATCGTGATACTCTGGAAATCCTGATGCACAGCAAACAGGGAGATTCTTCCTGTAAAGCCGGAAAGGTTATCTTTGCCGTAGGACGCGTTGGAAGCCGTTTCTTCTCCCGCTGGTGTACAGAAAACAACATTGCTCTGAGCAATAATCAGGTTGACATCGGCGTACGTGTTGAACTTCCTGCCATTGTCTGGGAAGATTTCTCCAAACGTATCTACGAGCCAAAAATCTGGTACCGTTCCAAAGGATATGGGGATAAAACCAGAATGTTCTGCTTTAACGAGCGCGGCAGCGTTGTAACCGAAAATACAGATGGCGTACTGACTGTAAATGGTCACTCTTACCGCGACCAGAGCCGCAAAACAGAAAACTCCAACTTTGCACTGCTCTCCACCATCCGATTCACCGAACCGTTTAAACAGCCAATCGACTATGCACGCCACGTAGCAAGTCTGGCAAACCTGATCTCCGGCGGCAGTGTATTGGTTCAGCGCTTGGGTGACCTGGAAAATGGACGACGCACCGATGCAAAACGTCTGGCTAACTCCACCACTCAGCCAACCCTCAATGCTGTTCCGGGTGACCTCAGCCTTTGTATGCCAAAACGCCAGCTCGACAACATCATTGAAACACTTCACGCTTTGGATGCGGTTGCTCCTGGTACTGCAAACTACGATACTCTCCTTTATGGTATCGAGTGCAAATATTATTCTGCCCGTCCTCAGACCGAAAATTTCATGATTTCCGGCTGCAAAAACATTTATGCTATCGGCGATGGCGCAGGCTTCACCCGTTCTCTTTCTCAGGCAGCTGCAAACGGATTGTATGTTGCTGATCAGATTTGTTCGGAAAATTAGTCTGTTAAGAAAATTTGTGTATGGATAAAAAGATTTATCGTTTCTCTGCTGTCTTGCAGAAAGTTCCTGACATCAATGGTGCTTACATTGAAATCCCTTTTGATGTAAAAAAGGAATTTGGCAAAGGTCGTGTCAAGGTTCATGCTGAATTTGACAAAGTCCCTTATGATGGCTCTTTGGTCTGTATGGGAACGCCCTGTCACATTATTGGTGTACGCAAGGACATTCGGCAGAAGTTGCAAAAAGCTCCTGGCGACACCATTTCTGTTGTCCTTTGGGAACGCGAATCTTAAACAAACAAAAACTTTATTCTAAAATAAAAAGGAGGTCTGAAATTCAGACCTCCTTTTTTCTGTCAGCATGATAGAAACTGATTGACTTTTCCCAAAAAAATTTGCAACTTTTGACGTTTTTCACTAGTTTTTTTGCTTTTTTTGATTCTTTCCTCTTGATTTTTCTCAGTTTGACTGATAATATAATTACATTATTTTAAATCTTTCATTCATTTGTTGTGTAATAAAAAATAAGCAGAAGCCGTATTCCGTATGGGATGCGGCTTCTGCTTTTATTGTTATCTTGCTGATTTGGATGAAGGTTTTGTCTTTTCATCCTGCACAAAGAAGCTGTCAATCATTGCTTCCGAAACCCGTTTGCAGTAACTGGAGATACTTGCCAGACTCAACAAAAGCGAAACAAGCGCTTTGATGTCCATTTCTTCTGCATAGTTCTCCCTCAGGCCGTTTACAATAGTACTAATACCCTCTTTGAGTTTAAGCTGATTGACGGTATCCTTCTCGAAAATTTCTTCCAGACCATCGGAACGGACCCCTTCTTCCATCAAAAGAGTCATTACCTGTTTGATGTCCCCAATCGAAAGTACATTTTTGAGATTACAGATGATCAGAATCTGTAAAATCTGTTCACGGCTGTATTTTTTCCCACGCATTGGGCGAATCATTTTTTCTTTGCTGTAATTGTTTACCATCGACTTGGTCAGGATTTTATCCTTCTCCCGTCGGCGGGTTTCTCCCAGCTTGTCCTCAAACAGCATTAAAATTTGATCGATATATAAATCCAGCTCTGGAATTTGATCAGGTTCCAGACGATTTTGATTGACCGTAGAGCTGATAATCTTTCCCAGGCTCCCTTTATTTACTTCCATATTCTTTTTTTCTTCTCCTTTCCCTTTTCTGAAAAGGCAGGGTTATCCCGCAGATCATTTCCATTGTTTCTTATTTTATATTATTTTTTAAATTTTCGCAAGATGTATTGCAAACGTTGCCTTTATTTGTTATTATAAAATACATAAAGTAGTTTTGATAACTACATTATGTAAGGAGGCTTAATATGTATCGTCTTTTTAAGAACGCCAGAGAACCCATGAGCAGCTACACACATTTTCTGGGAATGATTTTTTCGACTGCTGCAACTATCTTCCTTGTTCTGCTAAACACAATTAACGGAGATTTTTCGGTACGAATGCTGGTATCCATTCTGGTCTTTGGATTCTCCATGCTTGCGTTATACAGTGCAAGTTCCATCTATCATTTTTACAATGGCCCTCTGTTTAAGCAGGAGCGGCTGCGCAAACTGGACCACGCAATGATATATGTTCTGATTGCCGGCTCCTATACCCCGATCTGTCTGAAATTTATGGAAGGCAGCTACGGCATCATCTTTGTCAGCGTTATTTGGGCAATCGCACTGTGCGGTATTTTAGTCAAAATGTTCTGGATGAACGCCCCCAGATGGCTCTATACCAGCTTTTATCTGCTGATGGGTTGGGCAATTGTATTTGACTGGAAAGCGCTTCAGATGATTCCTGCTGGTGCTATTGCACTGCTTCTTGCAGGTGGAATCGCTTATTCTATTGGCGCTGGATTTTACATTGCAAAGAAACCAAACTTTTCTTCCATCTTTGGATTCCATGAGCTGTTTCATGTATTTATTCTGCTTGGTACCTTCTTCCACTTCTTGGCAGTCGTCTTCTATGTTGTATTATAGTAAAAACACCTTCGCTTAATATGCGAAGGTGTTTTTTATTTACATACTTTCTTTTAGAATTTCTACAATTTCATCATGGGTCAGCACATGATATCCACCCTGCATAATGAAGGTTCCATCTGCAATGCCTTCCAGCATTTCTTCCCTGACACCCAGCTGGGTAATATTCATGACCAGTCCAATTTCCTTCATCCAGCTTTCCATTCGGGAAAGTCCTTCAGCTGCAACCTCTTCTTCGGTTTTTCCTGCTGCATCAACATTCCATACATTTACAGCAAAGCGGCAGAACTTCTTTAAGCCGTACGGACAGATATGGCGGTAATATGGCAGTGAAACAGCTGCTAAAGTCATACCATGGGTTGCATCTGTATAGGCTCCTATCGACTGACCAATCATATGAACCATCCAGTCGGTACTCTTACCCTGCGCAATCAGGGTATTCAGTGCCCAGGTCGCCGTCCACATAATGTTGCTGCGCGCTTCATAATCCTCTGGATTTTTTACTGCAATCCGGCTGGAATGAACGAGCGAGCGCATCAAGCCTTCTGCGATATAGTCAGAGGTGCTGTCGTCCTCTCCGGAAAAATACTGCTCTGTGATATGGTTAAAAATATCATAGAATCCCGCTACCATCTGATATTTGGGCAGAGTGAAGGTGTATCTCGGATTGAGGATTGCAAACTTAGGAAATACCTGATCCCCAAACACGTGACCGATCTTGCGCTTTTGACTGTGGTTTGTGATAACCGCACCGCCGTTCATTTCAGAGCCGGTTCCTACCATGGTCAAAACACAACCTACCGGAACAATTTTGCAGGAGATGTCCTCCATCTTCAAATAATATTTTTCCCATGGATCTTCTTCGCAGTATACAGAAACCGATACCGCTTTGGCGTAATCACAAACCGAACCGCCTCCGACCGCCAGAATAAAATCTACATTGTTTTCTTTTGCAAGGCGGCATCCTTCATACAGCTTTTCAACGGTTGGATTTGGCATAACACCTGCATCTTCAACAACCGTTTTTCCGCTTGCTTTCAAGATATCCATTACCTGATCGTAAATACCATTTTTCTTAATGGAACCACTTCCATAGCAAAGCATCACTGTTGGACCATATTTGGACAATTCATCATGCAGATAGTTCAGTGAATCTTCTCCAAAATAGAGTCTGGTTGGATTGCAGTAACTAAAATTTCCAAGCATCTATATTCCTCCTAAGCGTTTATTTCAGACCTTTTCCAAACTCGTACAGTTCCTTCATCTTTTCTTCGGACTGATTCTGTTCTCCAAAGGCGGTGAAAATTCCCATATTTTCCAGTTTCAGATAGTCCAGAAAAGAATTCTGATATTCATAAACTGCACCACCATACACATCATCGCTGCCCGAACTTAAAATCAGGGCAGCCTTTTTTAGGTTTTGGGGCTTATCCAGTGCATAAATTCGGTTGATGGCGCACTGAAGCTGACCGGTAAAGCTGTGATAATAAACTGGTGAAGCCAGTACAATCATCTCTGCCTTATCAAGCAAAGGATAAACTTCTTGCATATCGTCTTGCTGAATACAGGTTCTGTTTCCTTTTGTGTGGCAATATTCGCATGCAAGACATCCGGCAATTTTCTTCTGGCAAACCGAAATCACCGTAACCTGATGTCCGTTTGTCTCTGCCCCATCCACAAATGCTTTCACCATAGCCGCTGTATTGCCGCTTGGGCGTGGACTGCCATTGAGTACCAGGATATTCATTGTTTCAAAGCTCCTCTGTTGTGTCCAATCACTATTTTAACTTGCTGTACGTTTCCTCATCTACCGCTTCCAGCCATTCATTGCTGCCTTCCACTGCCGGTACTTCCAGCGCCAGATGGGAAAACCAGCTGTCACAAGCTGCTCCGTGCCAATGTTTTACCCCAACCGGAATATTGACAACATCCCCTGGATGCAGTTCCTGCGCTTCTTTTCCCCATTCCTGATAATAACCTCTGCCGCTGATGCAGATCAAAATCTGTCCGCCGCCGCTCTTTGCATGGTGAATATGCCAGTTATTGCGGCATCCTGGCTCAAACGTTACATTAAAAATTCCAACCTGACTGGTAGAAAGCGGAGCAAGATAACTTTGGCCGACAAAGAATTTTGCAAAAGCATCGTTTGGCTGACCAATTGGGAATATCATCGAACGCTGATGTTCTTCCTTTGCGTTTACAGCTTCCGGCTCTGCCCATACATCTTTTGCCATTCTGAATGCTGCCCATGCCTTTGGCCATCCTGCATAGAATGCGGCATGGGTCAAAATCTCTGCGATTTCTGTTCTGGTAATTCCATTCTGTTTTGCAGTCATCAGATGATACTGGAAAGAAGAATCCACCAGTCCCTGTGCCATCAGGCAGGTAATGGTCACCAAAGAGCGGTCCCGCAAAGATAATGCCTGTTCACGGCTCCAAACCTCTCCAAACAGCACATCGTCATTTAACTGTGCAAACTTCGGGGCAAATTCTCCCAAAGTATCTCTGCCTGCTGTCTGTTTTACTGCCATATTGATTGCCCCCTATTATGATTGCAGGGAAAATGTTACAGTAACATCTCCGCTGCCTAATGTTTCTTTTAGTAATGCTTCATCCAGATCATTGATTTTTCCAATTGGAGTCAGACTCCAGGAATTGGTGTCATAGTAAATGACCAGCGTTCTTCCCTGATACAGAATAATATCACCAGCAGTTGTGTTCATCTGCTGATTGTTCTGTGGCAAAGTAACTCCCAGATCAGCTCCTTTTTCCATACCAGCATAGTCACTCATCTTAAGAGTGAGCGGTCCGTCTTTTAACAGTTCCTTCAGTGCATCCACCGACGAATTGTTTGCCAGTGTCGCGGTAAAGGTTTCCTGTCCGATTTCTATTTTCAGCATATCACTTGTCTGGGATGACTGAGAAATTCCGGGCACTGTCTCTTCCTTATCTTCTGATAAAAGAGCCTCTTCTGTCTTTGATTCCTGTTCGTCCTTTTTTGGGAGCTCTGCTTCATCCTGAATTTGCTGCTCATCTTCTTCCGAAATTTCGGTGCTTTCGCTCTGCAGGGCAGACTCTGTCCCCATCTGCTGTGAGTTTGTCGTGCTTTGTGTCTCACAGGCAGTCAAAAAAATACAGCAAACCACACAGGTTATCAGCATCAATGCCCATGAATTTCTCATTTTTCCCTCTCCTTTTTACTGAATTTTATTTCCCATCTCATAAGCTTCTTTCAGAGCTGGATGTCCTTTGATGCTGCCTGCTGCATCTACGCCGCCTGCAAATACGGTTCCTGCCAGTCTTGCGCGTTCAAAGCAATCAATCCATCCTTCCAGACCACTGATCGCTCTGCGGTCTACGCCCTCTGCGTCTTCTGCTGCAGTGGAGAGAAGATAGATATCACCAAATGCATAATCTGAACCATAAAGAGAATTTGCACGGTCCAGCATTGTTTTCATCTGTCCTGCCATCTCATAATAGTAGATCGGTGTAGCAAAAACGATTACATCTGCATCATGCATCTTCTGTACAATTGCCGGGGCATCATCGCGGATGATACAGCTGCCTGTTTTCAGGCAAGCCAGACAGCCTTTACAAAAAGCAATCTGTTTGTCTTTCAGGCTGATTGTTTCGACATGGTTTCCAGCCTGCTGTGCACCATCTACAAACGCATCTGCCAGTGCATCCGAATTACTATTGCCACGAAGACTTGTTTTGATTACCAAAATATTTTTGCTCATTTTTTTCTTCCTTTCCTGTCATAACAAATCTGTTGTTTTGATAAGAGTACGAGATCACTTATCATAGATAAACCTCAGTTGGCTTTCTTTGCCCCTATTATAGAACCTGGAGTTCACTCAAAGTCAATACCTTGTTTTTATTTTTTTACAAAAAAATCTCTGTCCGAACAAACGGACAGAGATTTTTGTATCTTATCTATTGTGCTGTCGTATTTCTTCCCGGTTCTACCGAGTTTGGAAGATTCCAGTGGAAACGGATGGATATCAGCCGCAGTGCAACAATCAGTGCTGCACATAACAGCATACACAGTGTTTTCGGAAGGAAATTCTGCAGATAATAGTAGATCAACGCTCCCGGAATAGCCGCTACGGCGTAGATCTCCCGGCGCAAGACCAAAGGAGTGCGTCTTACCATGATATCCCGCAGCATTCCACCGCCCACACCGGTCATAACACCGACAAAAACTGCAAGAAAAGCGTTGTGATATCCGCTGTCCAGTGCTGTGTTAACCCCGATAATGGTAAAGATTCCAAGTCCCAAAGCATCAAAAAAGGTAATCAGACCCATAAAGCTGACAAATTTTCCATTCTCCACAAAGTTGCCATATCGATGCAGCAGGAAAAGCATCAGGGATGAAGTGACAATTGCCACAACAACATAGATTGGATTAAGGAACATACTTGGCGGTGTCTTGCCCAAAATTAGATCTCGCAGCATGCCGCCTCCCACCGCTGTGGTCATCGACAAAACCGGTATTCCAAAATAGTCCAACCCTCTTTCGATTCCAACCAGACCTCCGGAAATAGAAAACACGACCGTTCCAATCATTTCCAGTGCAAAAACAACCACTTCCAAAACTGACATCCTGACGCACTCCCTTTCATCCATGCTTCTTTGTTTGATACTGACAAAATATTATCAAGTTTTGCAGCATATCTGACAACTCACTGTCTTGTGTTCAAGAATAACGCAAAGAGCTTAAAATGTCAATAAAGACATAATGAATTTACAAAAATTGTTGTAATAAACAAATATCATCTTCTTTCATCACATAACTCCTATTACTTTTCCAATTTCATTGTCCTGTATAACCTTTGATTGACAGTTTTCCCCTATCTGCCGTATAATCTAAATAGCAAAATATGATTATTCTTTACTTTTTGATAGAGAAACGGAGGCCTATTGTTTTGATTTTACTCAACGCAGAAAACCTTTCCAAAGGTTACAGCGACCGCCAGCTTTTGGATGGATGTTCCCTTGCAGTCAACGAGGGAGATAAAATTGGTCTGATTGGTGTTAACGGAACTGGAAAATCCACCCTGCTTAAAATTATTGCCGGACTGGACTTTCCCGACAGCGGAACCGTCACCCGTGCCGGTGGTGTTCGTGTGGCTTATCTGCCACAAAATCCTGTGTTCAGCGAGAATGCAACCGTTCTGGAGCAGGTCATGAAAGGTGTTGCCATCAGCGAGGAGCTCGCGGAAGAGGCAAAGGTACGCCAGCAGGCAGATGAATACCAGTGCAAAACGATTTTGACAAAACTGGGATTGAGCGACTATGACCAGAAGATTAGTCTCTTGTCAGGCGGCCAGAAGCGCCGTGTAGCCATGGCGTGTGCTCTTGCTGCTGAAGCAGAGGTACTAATTCTGGACGAGCCGACCAACCACATTGACAGCGAAATGGTAGACTGGCTGGAAAGCTATCTCAAGCGCTTTGCTGGGGCTGTCCTGATGGTCACCCATGACCGTTATTTCCTGGAACGGGTGGTAAACCGCATCGTAGAACTTGATCATGGAAAATTGTATTCCTATCCAGCAAACTATTCCCAGTATCTGGAACTCAAAGCCCAGAGAGAAGAAATGCAGCTTGCCACAGAACGTAAACGCCAGAGCCTCTACCGCAAGGAACTTGCATGGATTCAGCGCGGTGCAAGAGCAAGAAGCACCAAACAGCAGTTTCGCGTCAACCGGTTTGAAGAACTCAAAAACAGCGAATATGTTCCGGATAACAGCAAACTGGAAGTATCTGCCCTTTCTTCGAGGCTTGGCAAAAAGATCATTGAAATCGAAAATATTTCCAAGTCCTTTGATGGCAAAGTCCTTGTTAAGGATTTCAGCTATAATCTTCTTAAAGGGGATCGTGTTGGCATTATCGGACCAAATGGTTATGGAAAATCCACCCTTGTCCGCATGATCTGCGGCGTTCTGGAACCGGATTCTGGAACAGTCGTGCACGGGGATACCGTCAAAATCGGCTATTTCTCACAGGAATCTTTTATCGGCTCAGAGTGCGATCCGTCCACCAAAGCAATCGACTACATCAAGAGCATTTCACAGGAAATCGATACTCCAGAGGGCAAACTGACCGCTTCCCAGATGATGGAAAAGTTTTTGTTCTCCTCCGACTTGCAGTACACTGAAATTGGACGTCTGTCCGGTGGTGAGCGACGCAGACTCTACCTTCTGCGCGTTTTGATGGAGGCCCCAAACGTTCTGGTACTGGATGAGCCGACCAACGATCTGGACATTGAAACTCTGTCTGTATTGGAAGATTACTTGGAAGAATTCCCTGGTGTTGTTATTGCAGTCAGCCACGACCGTTACTTCCTGGACAAACTGATGAACCATGTTTTTGTGCTTGCTGGTGATGGCCAGATCACCCATTATACCGGTGGTTATGCTGATTACCGCGCCGATGTTGCCGCACAGGAAAAGGCAAAAAAAGCAGCAGAACCTGCCAAAGCCAAAACGACCCAGGATGGCAGAAATCAGCGTGAAAAACTCAAATTCTCCTTTAAAGAGCAGCGTGAGTATGAGCAGATTGATGAGGTTATTGCATCTTTGGAAGAAAAAATCCAGCAGACAGAAAAGGATATCGCTGCAAATTCCAGCGACTACGGTGCTTTGCAGGAACTGACCGAGAAAAAAGAACAGCTGGAAACAGAGCTTGCCGAAAAGATGGAACGCTGGGTTTATTTGAATGACCTTGCAGAACGAATCGAGGCACAAAAGAAACAATAATATCTTGCTTTCCGGCTATTTTTCATGATAGAAAAAGGCTTTTCGAGAAAATCTGTCTCGGAAAGCCTTTTTTGTTCGCAATTTGTGGACTATTGTTTTCTATTGGTTGACAAACTATGTCTTTTATATTACAATTATCAAAAAATATCAAAAAGGAGCACATCATGAAAAAACATCATCGTACTATTCGAATTATCTATTTCACTGTGCTGATTCTCGGAAGCTTTCTTGTGGGAGTTATGATTTCTGCTTTTAATCTTGAGGGAACCATCAGACAGGTTGTCTACTGGGGATGGATCGCCTTTATTCTGATTTGTGCGCTGCTGATTAATTTTCTGTGGCAAAAAAAGCTTTTTAGGAAAATCAGTGATCTGACCCCTACTTTGTATCGTGACCCTGACCTTTACATCCAGCAGATTCACGAGCTTTTAGACGATATGCGTTCCAAACCCCTGCGTCAGCTTTTGACTATCAACCACGCAGCAGCCTTGTGCTGTAAAAAGGACTATACAGCTGCTCTTTCGATGCTTGAGCAAATTCCTTCGGACAAGGTTATTTCTGTTTATCGCCCTGTTTACTGGGCAGATCTTGCACTGACCTATTTTTATCTTGGAGAAGAAGAAAAAGCTTCCCAGATCATGAAGGATCAGCAAACAACCTTCGCAAAATGGAAAGATTCCAAACATCTGGGCGGCACTTTGGCGGTGCTTCATATTTTCGACCTGCTCTCACAAAAAGAATTTGGACAGGCACAGGAAGCCATTGATACCCTGCGCCCACGCTGGGAGGACGAACATAACGCAGAAGATTTCGACCTCTTGCAAAAACGCTGTTTGCTGCAAAAATAATCACAACATAAAACAAAAGGTACAGTCAAAATTGACTGTACCTTTCTTTTTGTCTTTTATTAAGAGATTATCTTCTCTGACCAAAGATGGACATGATATCAAATGGCATATCATCGTCATCTGGCTGTTTGTAAGAATCGTTCTCTTCTTTTTCTTCCTTCTTGGAAGTATCAGTGCTGGAAGCTGCTTTGAAACGGTAATCCGGAATATCAAAGTTTTTGTCCAGTTCAAATCCGGTTGCGATAACGGTAACAACCATCTCATCGTCGAGAGTATCGTCAAATGCAACACCGAAGATGAGGTTAACATCAGGATGAGCGCAAGCACGGATCATATCAGCAGCCAGGTTAACTTCATCCAGCTCGATATCGGAAGGAGCAGTAATGTTGAGGATAACTCTTTCTGCACCATCGATGGAAGATTCGAGCAGTGGGGAGGAGATTGCTGCTTTTGCTGCGATCTCTGCTTTGTCCTTGCCGCTTGCACGACCAACGCCCATGTGAGCGGAGCCAGCACCACGCATAATCTGGCAAACGTCCTCGAAGTCGAGGTTGATGAGTCCAGGAGTGTAAATCAGGTCGGAGATGCTCTGTACACCGTGTTTGAGAACATTATCTGCTTCTACGAATGCATTGAGCAGAGTGATCTTGGTCTCAGAAGCCAGACGCAGACGTTCATTCTGAATAACAACCAGAGCGTCAACATTTTCTTTGAGTGTTGCAATACCGCGCTCTGCCTGTTCCATTCTCTTTTTGCCTTCAAATTCAAATGGTTTGGTTACAATACCAACCGTCAGAATATTCATTTCTTTTGCGATCTGTGCAACAACAGGAGCAGCACCGGTTCCGGTTCCGCCGCCCATACCGGCAGCGATGAAGATCATCTGACAGCCTTTGATTGCAGCAGCAATTTCTTCACGGCTTTCTTCCGCAGCTTTCTGGCCTCTCTCAGGAACGCCTCCTGCTCCACGACCTCTGGTCAGGCGGTCGCCAATTACGATCTTCTGACTTGCTTTGGAATTTTTCAGTGCCTGTGCATCGGTGTTAATGGAGATGAAGTCCACACCCTGCATTCCGCCTTCGATCATGCGGTTAACAGCGTTACCGCCGCCGCCGCCGACACCAATGACTTTTATAGTCACTTCTACGCCATCATAATCGTTGTCGAGTTCAAAATTCGCCATCATCTTTCTTCGTTCCTCCTATACTTTATCTCCAGCATACAAGATGCAAGCTATCATCAAAATTCATCCTATACTTTCATATTCGGATTGAAATTTTATCAAGAACAATCTACTTAAATAAAATGTACATATATAACCTATCAGATTTTTGCAAATTTTTCAATAGATTCTTCGATAAAAAAGATAAATTCTAAAAATAGCAAATTCCTCTTTGCCGCTTCTGTGCTTTTTGACGAAATTTTTAATTCACAATCGGAGCACTGCTTGGCGAGTTGAATACATTTCCGCCGGTTTGCGTGCTGCCCGATTGATTTTGGGACTGCGTCTGATCCTGAGCCTGTCCATTCCCTGTCTGCTGCGTCTGACTGCCAGTTGACGGCTGCGCAGCGGAAGACTGGGTACCGGACGTTTGTCCCCCAGTGTTTTGGACAACTCCATTAACCTCGTTAACCTGTGGGGAAGCTTTTGGAATATCCGTCTGAGTTTGTGCCTGTGGAGCTGTCTGTTGTTCCGTCTCCTGAGTTTCTCCAGAGTCTTGCGTTTGTTCAGGCTGTGTGTCTGTTTGCTCTGCTGACTCCTGCTGACTCTGCTCTTCCGGCTGGGTCGCTTCACCAGTTTGTTCCTGCGTTTGCTCCTGACCGGTTTGTTCCGTGGATTCTTCCCCTTCCTGTGTACTTGGAGTTAATGTCTGCATCGGTTCAGACTCTTCACCGCCCACGATATTATCGGTAACAGGCGGTTTCTCCACACCAAAGTCATGGTAGGCATCTTCATTCTTCACCTTATCAATGTCAATCGACATGGTGTGCAGCGCCGGAGGATTGCTGAAATCAAGTGTTCCCTCTTCCGGAACATTTTCAAATTCCTCGTCCCCGCTCTCCTTGCCGTCCAGTACACCTTTGATAAAATGAATTTTATAATCCATATCGATGTTGGTTCCCAGCTTCATCAGAAGCCTGTCCTCAATCATGACTTTGATGTTCAGCATATCGGTAACATCATAATAGGTGATGTCGTTAAAATCATTGTTCTTCAGTTCTTGCTGCACGGTCTGCAACGCCTGAATCTGCGGAATCAGATCAGAGTTCAGGTTGCTTGATTCCCGCACATAACTTCCGGTACTGTATGTCTGTCCGGTAATTCCCACAATTTGTGGTATTCCTTCAGACAATGCCAGAACACCGGTTTCCAGAACCTTACCGGTAGTGGAAAGAATTGCAAAACCTTCGTCGGTATACACTGCACCTAAAATTTCTTCCTCTTCAATCTCAACCTTTAACGTTGTTGGAAACTGTCGGCTGATTTTGACCGAACGGATATAGGGCAGTTTTCCGACCAACTTCTTTTCTGCGTTGGAAATGTTAATTTTAAACAGGCTCTCACCCTTTTCTGCGCCGATTTCATCCACAATCTGTGTCTCACTGTACACCGTACATCCGCTGATCTTGATCTTGTCCAGCTTGAAAAACACGGTATAACACATGATAAAAGCGATTGCAAGACAAAATGCCGCAAGCAGGATATAATGCAGAAGGTACCGCCGCACCTTCCGAAAAATACGCCTTTTGGGCGAGCCGCGGGACTGCACTCCTGACATCGGGTGATCTCCTTTCCTGTTTATTTCTATATCCAAAAACCCGGATTCCGGCAGGCTGTCATCCTGCCGGAGGATTTCGTTGTTTTCTTTTCTATCGCTTATTCCTGACGGATGCAGGCACCCAGTTCATTTAAAGTCTGATCCAGATGTTCATATCCGCGAAGAACATGACGGATTTCTTCAATTACTGTTTTCCCTTCTACGCCCAGCGCTGCCGTCACCAGTGCTGCGCCACCTCGCAGATCGGTACAGCGTACCCTTGCACTGTGGAGCCTCTCTACGCCGCGTACAACCGCTACTCTGCCTTCTGCCTTGATATCTGCACCCATCCGGCACAGCTCCCAAGCATGCTTAAAGCGGTCCTGAAAGATATTTTCGATAAAGATGGTCGATCCTTTTGCAGTACAGGCAGCTGCCATAACCGGAGCCAGTGCATCGGTTGGAAATCCCGGGTAAGGCATGGTCGAGATGCTGCTGACTGCCTTTAAAGGCTTATCGCATAAAACTGCAATTTTGTCTTTATCTACGGTCAGGCTGCATCCCATCTCTTCCAGCACCGGAAGCACTGCGCTCAGATGTTCGGGGCAGACACCTCTCAGCAAAATTTCTCCCTTAGCCGCTGCACAGCAGCAAAGGTAGGTCACCGCTACAATTCGGTCTGGAATCACCCGATAGCAGCATCCGTGCAGTTTTTCCACTCCACAAATTGCGATGGTGCCATCAGACAATATCCGTATTTTTGCTCCGCAGGCGTTTAAAAATCCGGCGAGGTCGGAAATCTCCGGTTCCCTTGCCGCATTACGGATTACCGTCTCCCCTTCTGCCAGCACTGCCGCAATCATGATATTTTCGGTAGCACCGACGCTGGGAAACGGCAAGGTAATCTCTGCTGCGTGCAGTTTATCGGGAACACTGCATTCCAGATAGCCAAAATCCTCTTTAATCTCCACCCCAAGTTTTCTCAGGGAGGAAAGGTGCAGGTCGATTGGCCGGGGACCCAGCTCACAACCACCAGGATAAGAAAGTTTTGCTTTTTTGCATCGTGCGATGATCGCTCCCAGAAAAACAATCGAGGAACGCATCTCTCGCATCAGCTTATCAGGAATATCCCAGGCAAAAGGTCCAACCGGTTTTACTGACAACACCTTTTGTCCGTTTGTATCCGTTTCCCAAAGGGTCTTGCATCCCAGATGCTGCAAAATATTTTCTGCAGCATGGATATCGGATAAATCCGGACAATTTTGAATCTCACAGCCATCGCACAGTAATGAAGCCGCCAGGATAGGAAGTGCCGCATTTTTTGCGCCATGAACCCATACCTCGCCATTCAGTCTGTGCCGACCGTCCACTATGTACCGAGCAGTATCCATTTTCACGCATCCTTTCTGCATGGCGGCAGATATGTTCAGGCATGAGCGCTGCCGCGGTTTTTACTTTACAAAGTATCCTATGCACAGGACGCCAAATTGGTACCTTTCGGCTCTGGTTTATTCTTTTTTATCAAAAATCAGGGAATGTTTTGCTGATTTTTCCTATTTTTTGCTGCGGTAGACCCGCATCAGTTCTTCATAAATTCGTTCGTTTGCATCGATCATGCTGAGCTTCTGTGCGTTCTGACCCAGCTCTCTGAGTTTCTGTGGCTGGGACACCAGTTCTTCCACTGCTTTACACAGACTTTCTCCAGTCAGATTTTTTTCTTCAATCAGTACTGCTGCGTTATTATTGACCAACACCATTCCATTATGGTACTGATGATTCTCTGCAACATTTGGGGATGGAATCAGGATGGATGCTCTTCCTGCTGCTTCCAGCTCCGAAAGGGTGGAAGCTCCTGCACGGCAGATTACCAAGTCTGCTGCAGCAAGGCAGTCATCCATATCGTTAATGTACTCACGGATATCGACATTGGGATTCTGTTCAAAGTTTGCTCCCTTTTCCCGCAGCATCTGCGGGAAATCCTCTACACCATATTTTCCGGTTGCGTGGATGTGATGAATCTTTCCTTCAAACTCGCTTTCCTTTTTGGTGTGCCATGCCATCAGGTCCGCCATCGCCTGATTCAAGCGGTGTGCTCCCTGGCTTCCGCCAAACGAAACGATACAGATTTTATCCCCGACCGCAAGTTTTTCTCTTGCCTTCTGTCGATCTGCATAGACAATCGATTCCCGCACCGGATTGCCGACTACAACTTCTTTGCATTTTGGGTCAAGATATTTTTTTGCTTCCGGCACAGCCAGAAGGATCTCATCGACATATCGGGACAAAAGCTTTGTGGTGACACCCGGAAAAGCGTTAGACTCATGGGAAACGGTCTTGATTCCCAATTGAGCTGCCTTCCTTAAAATAGGGCCGCTGACATATCCGCCAGTTCCGACCACCAGATCCGGTCCGAACGATTCAATCAGTTTTTTTGATCGTGCCGAAGCCGTAGTGAGGTAGAAAACCGAAGAAATATTGTATTTGATATTAAACCAGGTCAGCTTTCGCTGAAACCCTTTAATAATAATTGGTGCAAAGTCAAATCCTGCCTGAGGTACCAGTTTTGCTTCCATTCCCTTGGGATTTCCTGCAAACAAAATCTGAACATCCGGCTGTTTTGCCTTGATGGTAGAAGCAATCGCAATTGCCGGATTGATATGTCCTCCCGTTCCACCGCAGGCAAACAATATTTTCATTTTTACCATTCCCTTCAGAATGTATTTTCGTATATTACCGCATCAGGTCACTCTTTTTCGTAATTGCCCTGCCGCGACACCGCAAGCAGGATTCCAAGCTCACCCAAAATCATACACAGCGAAGTTCCACCATAAGAAAACAGCGGCAAGCTGATACCGGTATTTGGGATGGTGTTGGTTACTACCGCGATATTAAGCATCGCCTGCATTCCAATCTGGGTGGTGATGCCAACTGCAATTAACGAACCAAAACGATCCTTTGCATGCAAAGCGATGGTATATCCACGCCAAATCAACAAGGCAAACAACAAAATGATAATGCACGCTCCGACAAATCCCAACTCCTCGCAGACAACCGCAAATACAAAGTCATTTTGAACCTCCGGCAGATACAGCTGTTTCTGTCTGGACTCTCCCAGACCAACCCCAAGCAAACCTCCGGAGCCAATTGCCAGCAGTGACTGTCTGGTCTGATAAGAACCCCAGTCCATACTGGAAAATGGGTCCAACCAATAGCTAAGACGCACTAAAACGTGTGCAAAACGATCAGAGAAGAAGCCCCACATGGTAACAACCAGAGCAGCAATGCCGGCAAGTCCGGTAACACCAACCCCGATCAGATGCTGGATCTTCGCTCCGCCGACAAACAGCATCGCTACTGTAATACCTGCCATCAACAAGGTTGCAGACAGATGCGGCTGCATTACGACAACCACTGCAAGTCCGCCAAATAGTACCAGGTAGCGCAGTGTACCTTCCCATAAACGTCCCATTTTATCCTGATCTTTGGTCATCAGATGGGCAAACAGGAAGATCAGTGCAAGCTTACCGATCTCTGACGGCTGAAAGCTTAAAGGACCGATATAAATAGAACGTCTTGCACCATTGTAGGCATCAAAGAGATAACACGCCATACACAGAACAATCGAAACAAAATAAAGCGGCCATACAAATCTTCTCAGCCAGTGATAGTTTACAAAGGATGCCGCGATCATACCGGTAATACCGATCATCGACCAGACAATCTGTCTTCCGATAAAGTAAAAGCTGTTATCAAAGTCATAATATGCTCTGGCGTAGCTTGCCGAAAACATCATGACCAGTCCAAAACCGAGCAGTGCCAGCGTCAAAAGCAAAAACGGAACATCAAAATCTCCCCAGATGTACAGCGGAGGTACCTTATTGCCAAGGGTATGTTTGTTGACAGTACTGCCTTTGCTTACCCTCTTTTTGACTGCAAGCCGTTCCGAACGGCTGCTGGCTGTCGGTCGGCTGTATTTTCTTTTCTGTCCAACCGCTCTGTTGCCCGGATAGGAAACGATATTATTCGTCCTGGTCTTGACCGTCCTTCTTCCCTCTGTTGTACGTCCTCTCTGCAAAGCGGGGTGATCCTGCCGTTTTTTCAATCATTTCGCCGCCTTTCTTTCCTATTTATAAAAGCGAAAGAACTGCAATCAGGCAGCCCAACGCTGTCACAGCTGAAAATACCACTACAATTTTGACTTCACTCCATCCACACATCTCAAAATGATGATGAATCGGAGCCATCTTAAATACTCTTTTGCCGGTCAGCTTGACACTGCCAATCTGAATGATATCCGACATGGTTTCTACAACATATACGATACCGATGAACAACAGCAGAACCGGTTTGCGCAAACCAAATGCCAGCGCAACTACCATGCCGCCCAAAAACATTGATCCGGTATCACCCATAAACACCTTCGCCGGATGAAAATTCCAAACCAGGAAGCCCAGACAACCGCCAGCAAGTGCTGCTGCCATCAGGTCCATCTGGGTGAAGCTCTGGATTGCTGCAATCAGCATAAAGCCCATCGCTGCAACCATTGTTACCGAAGCTGCCAGTCCGTCTACACCATCGGTAAGGTTTACTGCATTGACCGCACCGATGATGATAAACAGCATCAGCGGATAATAGAACCAGCCAATCGAAAACTCTCCGGCAAATGGAATCCACAGCAGATCATTTGGTGCAAAAATTCGCTCTGCAATCAGATAAATCACTGCAACAAGCAGCTGAGCTGCCGATTTCTGCCAGGCTTTTAAGCCCAGGTTTCTCTTTTTAACTACCTTAATATAATCGTCCAGAAAACCGATCACGCCAAAACCCAGTGCCATCAAAAATCCGCCAACCAGATAAAAGGTTCCATGGCTGGAAGCATCCACCAGCCCCTGTGCGGAAAATGCGATAGTACACCAGCCTGCAGCACACGCTAAAATACTTCCGATGATAAACATGATTCCACCCATTGTCGGGGTACCCTGTTTGGATTTGTGCCATGCCGGACCAATATCCAAAATGGTCTGACCATAATGGAGTTTGTGCAAAAATGGAATCAGCCACACTCCAATCACAGAGGAGAGTAAAAACGCCGCCACCAGCGTCACCAGTAAACCGATAAAATTCATTCTTCTGTCAATCCTTTCTTTTGAAAGTGCTCCTTAGAATCGTTCGTACAGACGGGAAAGCACTTCCTCCAGCTTCATTCCGCGGCTTGCCTTAAACCACAGAATATCTCCCTCTTCCACCAGAGAGAGCAGTTCTTTTGTCATTTCCTCTTTATCTGTAAAGTACAAAATTTCTTTATCGCCCCGTCCACTGCAGGCTTCTCTCGCTCCCTGTGCTGCAGCAATGGACTGCTCACCAAAGCAGAAAATAATATCGATATCTTCCTGCGCTGCACACTGTCCCGCTTCATAATGTGCCTGTTTGGAGTAATCACCCAGTTCCAGCATATCGCCCATTACCAAAATCTTTCTGCTTGGTTTATCTTTTGGGCGTTTCATGGAACCGAAGGTGCGGATTGCTGCCTTCATCGAGTCCGGTCCTGCGTTGTAGCAGTCTTCCACAACACAGATTCCGTTTCTCTGTACGACCTTCTGGCGCATACCGGAAGGCTTGTAGCCGGTCAGCGCCTTGATGATTGTTTCCGGCTGCATGGAAAACTCTCTTCCTACTGCAAATGCAGCCAGCGCATTGAGCACATTATGGCGTCCAAAGGTCGGGATAACTGCCGGATACTCTCTTCCTTCATAAACAATCGTAAAGCTTGTGTGTCCGCCTTCTTCCTGAATATCCTTTGCATGGACATCGCAATCGCTGCGATCGATGCCGTAATAGATCTTTTTCATCTGTGGACAGTCAAGATCAGCCAGCATATCGTCGTCTTTGTTGAGGATCAGCGGAGAACCTTCCTTCATTCCTTCTATTATTTCCATCTTCGCTTTCAAAATACCTGCGCGGCTGCCAAGATATTCGATGTGCGCTACGCCGATATTGGTAATAACCGCTGCATCCGGACGTGCACGTCTGGTCAGGTCAGAAATTTCACCAAAACTGTTCATTCCCATCTCGATTACTGCCGCTTCGATGCTGTTGTCCAACTGGAACAAGGTTTTTGGCAATCCGACACGGTTATTAAAATTGCCCTGTGTTTTCAAGGTTTCATATTGTGCGGAGAGAACCTGTGCGATCATCTCTTTCGTGGTGGTCTTTCCGACACTGCCGGTTACACCTACCATTTTAAACTGGAACTGATTGCGGTAGTATCCTGCCAGATCCAAAAATCCCTGCTCGGTATCCTTGCAGACAATCAAATGCTCCGGTGAAATCTCACTGCAATATTCCTGAACACCCTTTTCATCCACCAGCGCATAAGCTGCCTTGTTGCGCAAAGCGGAATCCACATACTGGTGTCCATCAAACTTTTCTCCCCGCAGTGCGACAAACAGACAACTTTCCTTGTCTTCGTCCTCTGGCTGTGGGCGGGAATCGGTTGAAATGGATGTAATCTTTGCATGATTGTTTAAAAAATATTCGGCTGTACAGCCTACTGCCTGTGCCACTTCACTCAATGTCATTGGCATCATTGCTGAAACCCTCCATTTTCTCTATCACATCTCTGCGATTGCTCTTGTCATTCGGCTCCCCACGATGTTATGCTCTGCACAACATCCGCCGCAGAGCTTCATTATACCACATTATGCCTTAAATGAAATCCTTTTTTTGTAAAAAACACACGAATACCCTAAAATTTAATTTTCTTTAAGCAGTTTGAAGAGATCCGCTGCTATTTTTTTCTCATCAAAAAAGATGGTTCGGTCCGAAAGCACCTGATACTCCTCATGCCCTTTTCCGCAAAGCAGGATAGTATCTCCCGCCCTGCTGGTATCAATCGCCCACAAAATTGCCTGATGGCGGTCTGGAATCACCCTCGCCCGTTTTCCAGCGTTTGCAAGTCCTGGCATCGCATCCGCAAAAATCTGCTCCAGCGGCTCTTCTCTTGGATTATCTGCTGTCATCACAACAAAATCCGAATGGTCACAAACTGCTTTTGCCATCAGTGGTCGTTTGAAGCGATCCCTTCTTCCCGGACATCCGAATACGGTAATCAGTCTTCCTTTGCAAAATTCTCTCATGGAACTCAATACCTTTTCCAGACTGTCTGGTGTATGGGCATAGTCGCGAAGTATCGTAATACCATTTTTGCTCACACAAACTTCGGTTCTGCCCTGCACACCTGGGCAGCTGCATACTGCCTGCACACTTTGTGAAAAGGAAAATCCACTGCACACAAGTATGCTGACTGCTGTCATCAGATTATCTACCGAAAACTTCCCGGGAAGCCCCAATACTGCGTGTTTCCTTTGATCGTGATAAACAAGATCACATTCACAACGATCTGCAAAAAGGGAGATATTCTCCGCACAAAGTGCTGGTTTCTCAACCTGATCTTCTGTATCTGACAAATACCCGAGCAAAGAACAGGAATTTTCTGCTGTCAGTTCTTGAAACAAACGCTTTCCATAGGGATCAAAAAGATTGATTGCTGCTGCGTCTGTCTGAGAAAACAAAATTTTCTTTGCCTGATAATAGCTTTCGATATCTGGATGATAGTCCAGATGTTCCGGTGTCAGATTGGTAAAAGCACCACAGGAAAAGTGACAGCCGTACAGACGCTTCTGCTCGAGTGCGTGGGAGGAAGCTTCCATCACAACATGAGTGCAGCCATGCTCCACCATCTGCGCCAGCGTTTCATGCAGTTCCCAGGCATCTGGTGTGGTATAGCGGGCAGGTATGGTAAAATCGGTTCCAACCTTGTTGCAGACTGTACCAATCAAACCTGCTTTGATTCCCATCTTTCCCAATGCGTGGTGAACAAGCCATGCACTGGTGGTCTTTCCATTGGTTCCCGTCACAGCAAGCAGTTTCAGCTTCTGGGCTGGATAGCCAAAGAATGCTGCACACAGCTGGCTGTATACCTGTCTTGTATCCGGAAACAATAATTGATTTGGTATTTTACAATCCTTTTGAGCAACAATCAATGCTGCTCCCCGTTGCAAAGCCTGTGCAACATGATTATGTCCGTCGCCCATCTGCCCGCGGATGCAGACAAATACACTTCCTTTTTTCACCTGTCGGGAATCGCAGGTGACCGAAGCCACCTCCTGCAAGGGGAGGTGGTTCTCCGGTTGAATCTGAGAAAACAATTCCCGTAAATTCATGTGCATCGTTCCTTTCCCGCTACGAAACCGGTTCTCCGGTAGTCTCACCGGAGGTCTGTTCTGCCGGTTGTTCTTCTTCCAGGCTGACTGTAATGATCGAGCCTGTTTCTGCGGTAGAACCTGCTGGTGGATCCTGGGTAATAACAATTTCTTCCTGACCTTCCGGAACCTCACCAACAATATTAATGTTAAATCCTGCGTTGGTAATCATCTGGTTTGCATCCGATACGCTACGTCCAACAACATCCGGTACTGTTCCGATACTGTCTGCTTCGCTCTGATCAGTATACAGAATAACCGTTCCGCCGTACGGCAATGTCTTGCCCGGTTCTGGAATCTGTTTGAGAACGCTGGTTCCCTGACCAATAATCTCTGTCTTGAGACCCGCATTTCGAATTCGGCTCTGTGCCTCATGCGGTTTTTCACCCAGATAGGTCTGAACCGTTACGTCTTCCTGTTCTGCCTTTTCCTCATCGGTAAAGCTTGGCTCATATCCCAGATATGGGAGGATATCTTCCAGCATTGCACCTACTACCGGAGCCGCAATCGTAGAAGACTGCGCATCGCCGACTACCGGCTCATCCAATGCAACCAGAATTGCGATCTTTGGATCGTCCGCCGGAGCAAATCCAAGGAAGGACAGTACGTTTCCGTACTGAACACCATTTTCGTCGAAGTTATCCAATTTTTCCGATGTACCGGTTTTACCACCGATGCGATAACCCGGAATCGCTGCATTTCGTCCGGTTGCATCCGAACCACCTGCTACAACCTGCTCACCCATGTAACAGATCTTTTCCGATGTTTCTTCTGAGATAACCTGACGTTTTACGGTAGGTTCTGTGGTTTCCACGATATTGTGGTCCGAATCGATGACCTGTCTTACAATATATGGCTGCATCAGGTTTCCGCCGTTGAGTGCAGCGGACAGACCGGTAATCAGCTGGATCGTTGTTACCTTAAAGGTCTGACCAAATGCGCTGGAGCTAAGCTCCGCAATTCCCATGTTATCTGCGGTATAATGGATACCAGTTGCTTCACCAGGGAGGTCAATTCCAGTCAGGTCACCTAAACCAAAACGGTCAAAATAGGTAGTAAAGTTTTCTACGCCAGTCTGCTGACCAACCTCGATCATCGCCGGGTTGCAGGAATGTTTGATGGCATCCGCAAGGGTCTGAGATCCATGACCACCGGCAGTTCTCTTCCAGCAGTGGATTTTATTTCCTGCTACTTCTTTGTATCCAGCACAGAAGTATGTATTATCCATAGTGACGCTTCCGCTGTCCAGTGCAGCCGAAACGGTGATCAGCTTAAATACCGAACCTGGTTCATATGGGTCGGAGATGACTTTATTTCGCCACTGACGATTCTGTTCATCCAACAGCCACTCATCAAACTCGTCTTCGGTCAAACCACCATTTAATGCTCTTGCCCGCAGATTATCATAGAGGAGATCCTCGTCTGTAACATCTGCAACGGTCAATTCTTTCTGCTCTGTTGTGGCGGTTGTGCCCTGCTGAACAGTTTGCTGAACCTGTTCTGTGTTTTCTCCCTGTGTTCCCTGATTGATCACTTCACCGCTGTTTGCAGCCTGTGTATTTTCATCTGTCTGAGTATTTGTCTGAACTGTTGACGAAGTCCGTTTTTTTGCAATCTCCTTTTCCAGACGGATGACTGCCTGTTTATCGGTAAGCTGTCTTGGATTGTTCGGGTCAAAGTCCGGTTTGCTCGCCATTGCAAGAATCTCTCCAGTATCGACATCCATTACAATAGCGGTTGCTCTCTCTTTTACTTCATGCTCATTGACTGCGATTTCCAGATGCTTCTCTACAAAGTGCTGGACAACCTCATCGATGGTCAAAACCAAAGAATTACCATCCTGTGACTCATACAGTTTTTCGTACTGGAATGGCATTTCACCATTCTGGCCATTCTTTGCAGACACAATTCGTCCTTCGCTTCCGGTGAGCACCTTATTATAATAGGATTCCAAGCCATAAGCGCCGCGGTTATCATAAGCATTTACAAAGCCTAATACCGATGCTGCCAGATCGTCAAACGGATAAACACGTTTTGTTCCCTGGCTGAGTGTGATGCAGTTGACATCATACTCTTTGATGAAGGCCTCTACCTCATCTGCTTTTTCTTTTTCTACTTTATATTGCAGTACCTGCCAATAGGAAGTTCTGTTTTCTGCTTTTTCACGAATGGTTTCTTCCGAAACGCCCAAAATTGCCGGAAGGCCATGTTCCGGATCACAAAGAACCTGAAGTTCTTTTTCTCGTTTTTCCTCACTGCTGCTGAGGTTTGCTGGTTCAAAAACAACGTCCCAAACCGTTTTGCTGGTCGCAAGGGTTTTCATATTGGTATCGTAAATCGAACCGCGATGCGGCTCAATAATGGTATCCTTCAGCTGCTGGTTGAGCGCCATCTGCTTATACTTATCTCCTTCGATAATCTGGAGATAAAACAATCGTCCCACAAGTATTATGGCACACACTACACTGAGCACAATCGCCACAATACCAATTTTCATTTTCATGACATTGTTTTTGGAAAAATTGGCCATTCCCGTTACCATCCTTATCACTATTGCCGTAAAAAATATTTCTTTGTGAAACAAAACAAGAGCTAAGATGTTCTGTCACTTCTTAACTCCTGTAAAGCCGCCACTGCTTTCCTTGTCTTAAGTCCAGGATCACAGTGTGTTATTCCATTGTATTTTCCCCGGGTGCAATATATTCCAGCACCTGGGAAAAGGTTGCCTTGATCTGCTCAAGGATGGAGGTTGTATGAGTTTCAACCGCATCCACACTGTCACCGTCAGAAAGACTTACATAGGTTACCTGATCTTCTCGAAGTTTGGACATCCCCATCTCTCTTGTTACGATTGTTTCAATATTATTCAGTGCCATCGTGCTTTCCAGCTCTGCAGTCAAGGTACGGTAGTCGGACTGAAGCAATTCCAGTTCCTGATTGCAATTGGTAATCTGCATGGTTACCTCGGTGATTGCCACCTGGCTTAAAATAATTCCCAGAACTCCCACGAAGAAAATTGCAATACAGGTTGCTGTTTTTGCAATCAGATATCTTGTTTTCTGTGCCTGTTGTTTTTTTACAACTTCCAGCTGTACCTTTGCTTTTGGCTTAACTTTGTGCTGTGTTTCAAACCGCTCAAAATCATAAGCCAGATTACTTTGTCTTGCCATGGGAGACCGACCACCTTTTTACTATATTATTAAAACAGGTTCTTTTGGTCTGCCTGGCAAATCAGTTTTACAAGCTAGTCTGCCAAACGTTCCAGAACCCGCAGCTTTGCGCTTCTGCTTCGGTTGTTTTGTTCTATTTCTTCCTGAGAAGGTTCGATTGGTTTTCTGGAAACCAATTTTGCCCGCGGTTTTTTCCCGCAGACACAAACCGGAAATTCCGGTGGACAGGTACATCCTACTGTATAGGATGCAAACATCTGTTTTACGATCCTGTCTTCCAGCGAATGGAAGGTAATAATACAAAATCTTCCGCCCGGTTTGAGTCGTTCAAAACTTCCGTCGATACATTCCTTCAGATAATCCAGTTCGTGATTAACCTCAATTCGGATTGCCTGGAAGGTTTGTTTTGCCGGATGACCTTTTCCCCTTTTTGCTGCTGCTGGCAGAGCCTGTTTGATCAGATCCACCAGTTCAAAGGTCGTTTCCACCGGTTTTTCTTCCCGCGCCTGCACAATGGCTGATGCAATGCGGGGCGCAAATTTTTCTTCTCCATAATCCCGCAGAATGCGGATCAGGTCTTCTTTGGAGTAGGTGTTGACAACATCGTACGCGCTCAACCCATGCTGGCTCATACGCATGTCCAGTCTGGAATCGAAGTGATAGGAAAAGCCTCGTTCCGCAGTATCCAACTGTCGGGAAGAAACTCCCAGATCCAGCATAATGCCGTCCACCTTATCAATCTGCAGTTCATCGAGAATTTGAGGAATATCCTTAAAATCTCCACGAACCACCTGTGCTGCCGGATATGGCTTTAAGCGTTCGGTTGCTGTTTCGATTGCATCAGGATCCTTGTCGATGGAAATTAAGCGTCCGCCCTGCTGCGGATCAAGCTTTTTGGCAATCTGGGTTGAATGTCCTGCACCTCCGGCAGTTCCATCCACATAAATACCATTTGGTTTGATATTTAACCCCTCGATCGTTTCCCAAAGCAGCACCGATACGTGCTGAAAGTCCATTCCATCGCCTCCCGAAAATTTGTTTCATCTATCAAAATCTGTTAGAAATCCAGTTCATCCATCGTCTGTGCGATCATATCCGAAGTAACTTCTTCGCACATCCGGTTCCAGCGTTCCTGATCCCAGATCTCAGCGCGGTTGGAAGCACCCACAATCACCAGATCTTTCTGCAATCCGGCATAATCGCGCAGATTTTGCGGAATCAGGATTCTTCCCTGCTTGTCCGGCTGAACCTGAGTGGCACCTGCAAACAGAAAACGCTGCAGCGCCCTTGCCTTAGAAAGGGGAAGACTGTTGAGCTTTTCAGTCAGCTTGTTCCATTCCTCCTCAGAATAAACAAACAGACATTCATCTCCAAGCCCTTTTGAGAGAATAAAACTTTCACCAAGGTCTTCGCGCAGCTTTGCCGGAAAGTTCACCCTTCCTTTGGTATCCAGACTGTGCTGGTATTCCCCAATCAGCATTGCTTCACCACCCTGACCTTTTTGCTGGGAAAGGGCGGAAATTTTAACCGCAATTCCCTACTTTCCCCCACTTCTCTCCACTTTGTAATCATTATAACTTTGTTTACAAAAAAATGCAAGTATTTTTACTTCTTCGTATCAAATAATTTCACGACACAAAGCCCTAAAATTCCATATTTTTTGTATATTTTCCAATAATTCCCTCTCTTTTGGCACCACTGTCCCGGTCAATCGCCCCACTTTTTATATTACTCTGTGTAAATATCCTTTCATTTCCCATTCATTTTTCATAAAAAAAGGGCGCCGTCCCCACAGCGCCCTTTTTCCACATCTATTTTATATTTTTGACAGAACCATCCTATCAATCCTGCATCAAAGTCCAAAGCTCTTCGATTTCTTTTGCTGCCAGCATCTTTTCCTTGATATCAGGCTGCGAAAGTTTCTGCGCCACTGCCATCATCAGGCGGATATGGCTGTTATCATCGGTCGCAGCCAACATAAATACCACCGATACTGGGTCATAGTTTGCATTTCCAAATTCCACAGGCTGTTTTAGTGTGAGCAAACTGATGCTGTTTTTACACACATCCTCCCCTGGCCGAGCATGGATGACCGCTACTCCGGAGGTCAAAACCATATAGGAACGCTCTTTTTCCAACTTTTCCATCATTCTTGTCAGGTATTCTGAACGGATCGCTCCTTTGTCAATCAGTATTTGGGCTGCCTGTCTGGAAGCTTCTTCCCAGTTCTGCGCTGACACTGCACAGGCAATTGACTGTTTTTCCAGATATTCTGTTACCAAGTATTCCTTCATTCTGACCTTCCTTTCCTGCTGCGTCTTTTGGCTTAAATCTATCTTACAACTTTTCCCTGCCTTTTACAACAAAAATTCAAATTCCTTTTTATAAAATCAACAATATTTCTGTTTTTAGCAAGAGCTTTTTATTACTATTTCTTATACTATTTATAAAAACAATCCATTTTTAATTTCCTATCAAAATTATCAATCATCGTTTGCTTGACTTTACCTGCTATTTTTTTTACTCTTATTTTGTCAGAAAATTTTGACTAATTAAATTCCGGCAGATTCCGGTCACAGCACCGGATGCCTTGTAAACAGAAAAGAGAGAATTTAAGTATGGAGATCAAAAAAGAACTGCCTGAAGTTTTTAACGATTTTGGAGAGATGCGCAAAAAATCTTTCCTCGCAGCTTACGAGATGAAACAGAAAAACATCCCATTTGTCGGCACATTCTGTACCTATTTTCCACAGGAACTTGCCATGGCAATGGGTGCCTGCGTTGTTGGTCTGTGCTCCACTTCGGATGAAACCATTCCGGAAGCAGAAAAAGACCTTCCACGAAATCTTTGTCCACTGATTAAATCCAGCTATGGTTTTGCAAAAACCGACAAATGCCCTTACTTCTACTTCTCCGACCTGATTGTTGGTGAAACCACCTGTGATGGCAAAAAGAAGATGTATGAATATCTGGGCCAGTTTAAACCGGTATATACCATGGAACTTCCAAACTCCCAGAGCCCTGTTGCACTGGAACTGTGGACCAAAGAGGTTATCAAGCTGAAAGAAAAACTCGAATCTCATTTTGAAGTTACCATCACTGATGAGGCAGTTCGCGAACAGGTCAAGATTATGAACAATGTTCGCCGCGCACTGAAAGAATTTTATTCTCTGTGCAAAAATGAGCCGGTTCCAATGCTTGGTCAGGATATGTTCAAGATCCTGTACGGCTCTACCTATAAATTTGATAAAGCAAATCTCGCAGGAGAAATCCATGCTCTGACCGAAAAGATTCAGAAAGAATATGAAGAGAATCCGAACAAATATCCAAAGGCTCCTCGTATTCTGGTTACCGGCTGTCCAATCGGCGGTGGTGCAGAAAAATGCATCAAAGCAATTGAGGATAACGGCGGTCATGTTGTTGTATTTGAAAACTGCTCCGGTGCAAAATCCTGTGACCGTGAAGTTGATGAAAGCAATCCGGACATCTACGCAGCAATCGCAGAACGTTACCTGAGCATCGGCTGCTCGGTTATGACTCCAAACCCAAATCGTCTGGAGCTGCTTGACCGCCTGATCGATGAATACAAGGTTGACGCTGTTGTCGAAGTTACCCTTCAGGCATGCCACACCTATAATGTTGAAACACTGGGTATCAAACGTTTTGTCAACGAGAAGAAAGGCATTCCATATATGGCAGTCGAAACAGACTACTCCACTGCTGACATCGGCCAGCTCAATACCAGAATGGCTGCATTTATCGAAATGCTGTAAGGAGTATCGAAATTATGTTGACATTAGGAATCGATTCCGGTTCTACCACCACCAAAGGTGCATTGTTTGACGGTGAAAAGATCGTCCGCACTGCAATCCTTCCAACTTCTGCCAATCCAAAAGACAGCATCACCAAACTGTATGACATTCTTTATAATCAGGATGTCGCCTACACCGTATCCACTGGATATGGTCGTGCACTGCTGGATCAGGCAGACAAACAGATCACAGAAATTACCTGCCATGCAAGAGGTGCAGCTTTCTTAAATCCAAGTATCCGCGCAATCGTGGATATTGGCGGCCAGGACTGCAAAGCTATCTTACTGGACAACGGACTTAACGTCGTTGACTTTATCATGAACGACAAATGCGCTGCCGGTACCGGTCGCTTTATTGAGGTGATGATGCGCATCCTGGAGGAAGATATTTCCAACATTGACCAATTCGTCGAAGGACATCAGCCAATGAACATCACCAGCATGTGTACCGTATTTGCAGAGAGTGAAATCGTCAGCCTTTTGGCAAAAGGCGCTGACAAAGGAGACATCGCACTTGGCATTATCAATTCGATCTGTCGACGCACCTCCTTCTTTGCACAGAAGCTGAATCTTTCGGGAGACATCTTCTTCAGCGGCGGTCTTGCTAAATTTGAGATTTTCCGTTCTACTCTGGAAGGCTATCTGAAAATCCCGGTTCATACCTCTCCGCTTTCCCAGTATGCTGGTGCAATCGGTGCTGCCGTCATCGGTTATAACAAAGTAAATCGCACTCAAATCTAAATTACTGTATCAAAAAAGCTCCATCCTTTGATGGAGCTTTTTTATTGTACCAATTTTCTATACAAGTGTTGCTGTTACAGACGGATTATCCCGGGCCATCACGGTATCGTTGCCCTTATCTGCTTCCAGAATAAAACTTACCTGAATGTTTTCTCCCGCCGGAACATACCATTGATAGGCACCGCCACGTTCCCACTGGGCAAAAGCGGTATCCATTGCATAATAAAAATCATTGCCGTCCGCACTGCAAAAAGCGCTGCCAGGATAAAACGACCCATCAATTGCAGACTGATTCTCGATGGTACAAACCATCAGATAGTAGTCATACCTTGCAATATCCAGCGTTTCGTCTGGAGGAGCAATCGCTTTGATGTTTTGCTCATCCAGTTTCTGCACACTGTCAATCGAGACAGGACAGATCTTGCTATAATCGGCATATTTAAGCTGGCTGATTGTCTCAAAGGCTGTGGCAGCACACATCAGCAGCAAAAAGAAGATAAAAATGAAATTTCCTACTTTTTTCATTTTGCTATGCCTCCTTTTGCAGCTTAACCTGAATACGGCTGTCCGCTTTTTCTACTCCGACAAATGGTATGGTACTATTCTGCTGAATACAGAACGTTTGTTCTTCCTTCTGAATTTCTTCCGGCAGCAGGAAAATGATTCCCTTTAAACCTGCTTCTTCCTCATCATAACCAACAACGGGGGAAGCACCATATTGTTCGCAGACCTCCTCCTCAACAATCCAGGAATAGGTCGGGCGATAAACATGTCCGCCGGCCTTCAGATAAACGGTCTGATCGCTGTCATTGGTGAGAAATTCACCGTCGGTTTCCAGGTTTAGAAAGACTGCTGTCAGTCTCATATCATCCCAGAAAGTCTGATTTTGTGAAAGCTCTGCTATCCATTCTTCGGTCAGTTCCAATGACTGGCTATCCTCGACAGAAGCAACTATCCCGTTATCCAATTCAAAACTTTCCTGCATTTCGTACTCATGAATTGTGATAGAACCGATCTGCTCCATCACCTGCCTGCGGATTGGTTCCCGCAGAAGTTCACATCCCTGCTGTACCAGCATCAGGACAACACAGAAAATAGCAAGTCTGCTGAAAATAAATCCCAAACATCCGCCCTTTCCTTTGTTTTTTTCTAGCGAAGGAGCATTTTGCTGTACTGGTCTGGATTTTGGTTTCCAGGAGATCTGTTTTTTCTGATCTTCCGGTTCTTCCTGTTCCTGCTGCTGCGGTTCCCACCGATATTTTCCATGATCCTGATAGCTTTTTTCCTCTGCATAAGAGCCGTTTGGATCTGCCGTTTCTCTGTTGATTGGATTATAACTTCCGCACTTTGGACACAGTTCATCGATATCCGTATCGTACCGTTTGCCGCAGGATTGACACGTTATTTTCATGTTTGCCCTCCTTTTTTCACATTTTTATTTTGTTTTTCATATTATGGAAGGAAAAGAAATGAAACGAGGTGTTTCCCCTTGCCAAAAATCTATTTAAGCCCATCCACTCAGGACGGAAACCTTTATGTAAATGACAAAAATGAAGAGTACTGGATGAATCTCATTGCCGACGCAATGGAACCTTACCTTCTTGCAAGCGGCATTGAGTTTGTCCGCAACGATCCGCAAAAAACCGTTGTTGACTCCATTGCTCAGTCCAATCTGTCCCATTATGGCATGCATGTTGCCATCCACTCCAATGCGTCTCCCGAGGAAATGGCAGGACTTTTGCAGGGCAGCGATATTTACTATCGTCCCGGCAGCAGCCAGAACGCTATTCTGAGCCAGCGTTTTGCAAATATCGTTGCAGAGGAGCTCAAAAAAATTTATCCAAATCCCCAGCGAGTCAATGCCCGCCCTACCGACACTCTGGCCGAGGTATTGCAAACCAACTCCCCAGCGGTGCTGATTGAAGTTGCCTACCATGACAATCTCCAGGATGCCCAGTGGATCCAACAGAACATACAGCCAATTGCGGAAAGTATCGTCCGCGCACTCACTACTTATTTTGGCATCCCATTTGCCATGCCTCAGCCGGTACGAAGCGGTATTGTCGAGACGGGAGGTGCAAATCTTAATATCCGCAGCATGCCTACCACCAACTCTACCATCGTGGCGCTGGCACCCAACGGCGCAGAGCTCACCATCTATTCCGAAAGTGAATCATCGGATGGAAAATGGTATGCCGTCCGCTATCAAAATGCAACCGGATATGTCTATGCGCCTTATGTCCGCATTCTGGAATCGTAAGGAGGTATTTTCATGAAAATCTTCCAATGCGCAAACAACGCCTGTTCCGGCGGCGCTCCGATGGTTTTTCCTCAGAGTGCCCTATCTGTCCAGGATATCCTGAATATGCAGGAGGCAAACCTTCTGGGAACGCTCCCATCCGGGCTGCTTCCCTGCAACAGTTCCTGCTATGGATGTCCTCTGTCTGCTTCCCATTCTTGCCAGAACGCTTCCAGCCTATTTCCGCTGACCGGCTCATGCTGCACAAACGGTTCTTCCGGGGCAGAATCCAATTCTTCTGCTACACAGCAAAGCTGTTCTCCCGGTATTTTTCCGCTCAGCAACTCTGCTGACAACTGTCCACCGGCTTCTACTGTGCAAACACAAGCCACTATCCAGAACACTTCCTCCGTCGATTGTACTCCCTGTTCTTCTTCCATGCCGCTTTCTGTTGGGATTTTTCCTCTGATGGACTCTCCCACTAACTGTCCACCTGCTACGACACCTGCGGCACCGCTTGGAACAATGGCTGCTCCACCGATCGTTCCTGCACCGGTGTCCAGAGCCGTCGCTCCTTCTCTGCCAGTACAAAATGCTGCACAGTTTCTGGTTAAAACACTTGCATCATCCAATCAGCCTATCACTGCACAACCAGACGTTATTCGCGGCGAAGACATCTCACTGGAAGAAGAAAAGATTGTATTTGCTCCCGGTGCTTTGTATCTGGTCAGCTATCAGCTTGATGCTAAGCCCCAGGACGGCAGTTTTGCTGAAATCTCTGCAGAAATTGACAACGAGCTGCGTCCGGAATTTTCCAGTACACAGCATTTTCTCTCGGATCAGGAGCAATTCTATCATGCTTTTCTGAATCACCTGTTTCTGCTGGATACCACACAAAACGACGCTCCTGTTGCTTTAAGCCTCACACTGCATACAGACAGCAGCGCTCCAGTCCCTTTGAAAGGAAATCTTCTGGCGTTCCGACTGTAATCTATTCTTTTTTCTGGAAACCCGGAAGCTCCTGTTCGATCTTGCAGTTAAAATCGTTTTGTGCTCCGCAGTAAGGGCAGTCAACTAAAATGCTGTAAATCTGTTCGGTGACAAGTAAAATTCCTTTCACTGCTGCACTTTTTCCATCATCGTGCACAACCTGCAGATAGCTTTCCTGCTCCGGCTGATAATACCAGGTAAAAGTCTCTCCACACTTGTGACAACGGTGAGTATCTTTATATAAAGCCATAAAAATCCTTCCTTTCTTATCTTTTCCTATTATACCATCCTTTTTTACTCTCTTCCAGTAATTCCTCCTTCTTTTTTGTCATCTTTCCTGTTTTATGGTATAATCTGTGATAAGATAAACAGAATCATATTTTTTGAATGGAGGATTTTTTATGACGACTGTTCCCAAAATCGCGCTCACGCATGCCGGCAAATTCCATGCCGATGATGTCTTTTCCGCAGCACTGCTGCGTTTGATCTATCCTGATATTCAATTTCAGCGTGTATTTTCCGTTCCGGAAGATTTCGATGGTCTTGTCTTTGATATTGGTTGGGGAAAATTTGACCATCATCAAAGCGGTGCTCCTGTACGAGAGAACGGTGTTCCGTATGCTGCATTTGGGCTTTTGTGGAAAGAATACGGTTCCCAGCTTGTCGGCGAGGAAGCACAGCGCTTTGACGAGCATTTCATCCAGCCGCTAGATCTCGAGGACAATACTGGATGCGGTCATCCGCTTGCTGCTGCAATTGCAGCCTTTAACCCATGCTGGGATTCTGACGAAAATCCTGATGATAATTTCCAGAAAGCACTGGATGTTGCGTTTGCCATTCTCTCCCGCAAAATTGAGGAAGTAAACGGCATCCGCCGTGCAGGTGCATTGGTAAAGGAAGCTGTCTTAAAGATGCAGGATGACATCATTGTGCTGGATCGCTATGCTCCATGGAAGCAGTTTGTGCTGGATTCTTCTGCTTTGTTTGTGGTTTCCCCATCCCAGCGCGGTGGATTCAGCGCACAGGGTGTCCCGGTAAGCGCGCAGGACAATACGCTTCGCCTTCCATTCCCGCAGGAATGGGCAGGAAAATCGGCTTTGGAACTTCAGCAGATGACCGGAATCAAGACACTTCGGTTTTGCCACAACAACCGTTTCCTGATTTCCGCAGATACGCAGGAAGACGCCATTGCGGCATGTTATCTTGCAAAAAAACTTTCTCACTAGTCTTTATTCCATCAAAAAAAGCATCGGAGTATTCCGATGCTTTTTTGTTTAAAACAGATTTTCCAGGCGGTCTGCCAGGCTTTCCAGCTCCTCACGGTCAGGCTGTTTGTCCTCGCGTCCCCTCATGCGGGCCAGTGCATCCTTGGCAAGCTTTACAAGCTGCTGTGCCTCTTCATTTTCCAGAGTCTGCGCACGCATACTCAGACGCTTTAAGCGTTCCATCGCCAGAAACAACTCATGCTCTTTGCGCACTTCCTCAATCAACTCTCCAAACACCCAGCTTTCATTATGCGATGTAATAACCATCTTAACTGGGAGATCGATCTGCTCACGATTGAGCGCATTTAACAGCTGATCCAGACGTTTTCCTGCGATTCCTCCCATTGCCATAGCCGGTGTCTGCGGAATCTGCTGCAGTTCTTGACGTTCACCGTCTTCCTTTCTGCGGTACTCAGCAAGTTCGCCAGTTGTAAAATAAAGTTCCTGTTGTGTTACCGCTTTCCATCTGATTCCCATCTGCTCTAAAATTTCGGGGAGTTTATCGCCATTTTTGATTTTCTCCTGCTGATACAGCAGTACGATTTCTGGTTTGGGTGCAATCTTTGCTTTCATCTTTCCTTCTCCTTTTCGTTTGCTCCCATTTTACCATATCTTTCCCCACTTTTCCAGAGCCTGTTTTGTACAACGATTATGTTGCCTTGCTATCGACCTGGAAATGCTTGCTTTCCAAGCCGGGATGGTCAATACGGCAGTCCACACTGATATTGATCGTCATCTGGTCGATGACCTTATCCCAATCCTGCTGGTTTTCTTTCCAATATTCTGGCTCATACTTCTTGATAAACTCTGAATATCGAAACACATCGCATTTTTCTTCCAGTAGCACCTTATCAATGGTATGCTGTACTGTCTCTTTAATCTGCCCCGCTACTTCATTCTGGATTTCTTCTAGCTCTCCAATTTCGGTACCGCCGCCGCGGTCAAAGCTGACCTCATGCACACTTCCTTCCGACTGGATGGAAAGGTCGAGTACCGGCTTTCCTCGCTCCAACCTGACCTTTGCCTTTGTTTTGCTGTTATCCAGCTCCACCGAAGCGCGGGATGCTTTATCCTTGCCAAAATCAACGGTAATTATTGCCCTTGACAATTCATCCGTTGCCCAAAGGACACCCTTTGCTTCTTCTATGGAAAGGGTGTCTTTAAGTTTCCCATCCCGAAACACCGCCATTCCCGAAATTTTCAGCTTCTTTTCTTCATTTTCTGAGCTGACAGTTTCAATCAATGGAAGATATGGTTCAGCACGATCGCTTTGCAGACGGTTCATCACATCTTTCAGGGTTGGTCTTCCCAAAAGTCCATTTTTCTGTCCCTGCTGCACCATACTTTTTAACTGTGTTGGGGTCCTTCCTTCCCCAGACTGAGCACGAATCACTTCTTCTGCCTGTCCCTGAGCCATCACCACATACAGCTCCGGACTTACCTCATGATTGGAATTAAAAAAGTTGAGTACCCCTTCCAGTCCCTGTTCGGCAGCCTTTTCTCCCACTACCAGAAAACTGCTGTTGCCAAAAAAGACCTTGTTTCCATTGTAGTGACTCACCTGATCCACTGCCTCACTGATCGATCTTCCCTTCGTCTGAATGACAAGCGACTGGGATTCCGAGGTTTTCTCCCCCGATTGTGCCTGTGGAGAAAATTGCAGCATGGTCAATAGATACTCTTCTCCATCCATATCCACTCCCACCATTTTGATAATCGTTCTCTCTTTTAGCTCGGCTGCATTCATACACCCTGTCAGGCAAAGAGGAAACAGGACAATCAGCAGAGCAAAAAATATTCCGCTTATTTTTCTCATGCTTTTTCCCCCTCTGAAAGCTGTTTTGGATTCTGATTTTTGTCCTGTCTCCAACGCAAAAATAAAAGCAAAAGGGGAAGCAGCACAAGCAACCCATACATCGGGATTCCACTTGCTAAAAACTGATAAATTCCCTGAAACAGTTTGATATAACGAACAGATACTGTAGAAATCAGCAGTACCAGAATTCCATTTACAGCCATCATCCATTTTCCCCATCGATATCCCATCAGCTCTCCCAGCATTCTGGTTGCAAGCAGCAGATATACCGCTGCCCGGACCAAACTGACTGCCACCCAGATGGCAACCACAATATAATCAAATCGATAATAAACATTGGAACCAGAAAGGATAAACAGAGTATAAATTGGAAAGTTTCTGGTCTCACCATAGCTTCCCAGAACTGTTACGGCAGCGAAACTTACCAATACCAAAATAATGCTGACAATACTGTGATAACGCAGAAAAACGCCATTTCCGGAAGGAGTTCGCAGATTGGAAAGCAGCAAGGCCAATGCAATCAGCTCGATATTTTGTGTAAAATAAAGACTGGAAGAATAGATCACCGTACCAATTCCTTCATAAAGAGGAGAAATCAGATTGAGGGTATCCACAAAGCGCCACAGTCCCAGGCCCACCAGAAGCGAGGACAGGATAGTTGCTGCCAAAAGAATTACTGACATCCTGCTGATGGCTTCCAAGCCTAAAAATACAAGGTAAAGGACAGACGCACAAAAAATGATACCAACCCAAAAGGTGCTTGCCTGTGGATAAACGGCACTGGTCAAAAACAACGTAAACTGCGCGACTGTTTCGGACGCAACCACAATACAAACCAGATAAAACGCTGCTGCACTAAACCTTCCCGCTCTTGGGGAAAGCTGTTTTGCTACCTGCTGCAAATTCATTCCGGGATACTGCCGCAACAGAAAAAACAATGGAATCATCACCAGAAAGGTCAGAAAAAAACCAACGATAATCGAAAGGATCGCAACGCTTCCACCCACAGAGTGGTGGGTGTTTGGCAGAAAGATCAGGATGATAAACATTCGCGACAAAATCAACAGCGCACTCAGCTGAGCTGCTTTTATTTTGGGAACGCGAATCTGTTCATTTGTCAGCATGATTTTTTATCCTCCTTGTTTTCGTTCAGTCGGCTTCCCGGCAGATTCTGTACATGCAGACGCAGCTTTCCAAGCTTTTTCCAGCTGCTTCTCCAGAAGTTATCCCGTAAATCAGCTGCTGACCAGGGACTGGTCGGTGCCATGATCGGAATTCCAAACGATTCCAGTGCACAAAGATTGCACAAAAGCAGCACAAATCCAACAGAAATTCCGAACAACCCCCAGGTTCCTCCCACAATGATGAACACAAATTTCAGCACTGCTGCTGGTTCGTATAAAGATGGCACTACAAAGGAGCTCAGTGCTGTCAGTGCAACCACCATCACCATGGAAGAACCGATAATGCCTGCCTGAACAGCGGCATCTCCAATGACCAACGCTCCGATGATGCTGACTGCATGCCCTACCGGACGCGGCAGACGGAGTCCTGCTTCTCGCATAATCTCATAAATCAGGTGTATGATAAACGCTTCGGTCATCATGGAAAATGGTGTCTGCTGCTCAGAAGCAGCAATATTAAACAACAGACTATCCGGCAGCATCTGCGGACTGAACACGGTAATCGCTACATATAACCCCGGCAGAAAGACCGAGAGGAAAAAGGCAAAATACTTGAGCAGCCTGATAAAAGAGCCATAATAAGGACGATAGGAGTAGTCGTCCATACTTTGAAAATGCTCGGAAAACAGATAAGGAACAATCAGGGCAAAAGGAGTTCCGTCCACCAGAATTCCGATTCTTCCCTCATTTATTTTCGCACACAATGTATCCGGTCGTTCAGTCGTTCCCACAGAAGAAAAAGGTGATTTCGGATTGCCCTCCAGATAAGGGCTGAGATATCCCTGACTGAGCACAATATCGGAGCTGAGATTGCTCAGTTTTTCCCTCACCGCCTGCACTAATTTAGGGTCGGCTGTATCGGTCAGGTAGACAAGGCAGATATCCGTCCTGCTTTTTTGTCCCACTGGATACATCTCAAATTTCAAACTGGGAGAACGGATTCGGCGGCGTATCATGGTTTGATTGATTCGAACAGGTTCCACGAATCCTTCCCGTGAACCAGTAATGTTCATCTCGGTACTCGGCTCGGAAACAGAGCGAAAATTAAATCCCTGCATTCCGCAGGCAATTCCACGGTCTACTCCATCAATTAACAGGATAACAAATCCCGCCATCAAAAAGGTAAACAACTCATCATAGGTAAAAAACTCTTTCTGATCTCCGGAAAAAATGGTGTTTTTGCTCACCCAATGGGCTACTGCCTCGCCATCCGCATTTGGGATGGAAACTTCACTGAGTGGACGCACCATAATCTGGGTAAACATCTGAAGATTAATCATTCCCTCACACATCAAAATTCCAACTTTTACCCCGCTGACCTCAATTTGACGATCAAGCAGGTCGCTGGTATTTTGTGAAAAAGCACGGATTTTTACCATATTTTCCATCAGGTCTTTTTGAAGCCGTACCTGTGCGTCCTTTCTGGAACCGACACCCTGCGGGATAGACGAATCAAACAAGCCCCCCTGTTCCTGCGCCTTTTTGTTGTTTTGAGAGGAAAACATTTCTTTCCAAATGTTGTTCATTGTTCCACTTCCTCATTTTACAAATTCTTTTCCCTCCTAGTATCTGCATAAAACATCCATTTTATACCGATACTATCTGCATGAAAATTTGAAAGGAAAGTGGTTTTATGCTCGTCTCCTTCTTAAGGACACTCATTTTGTACATTGTTGTCATCTTTGGAATGCGCATTATGGGAAAACGCCAGCTCGGCCAGTTACAGCCCTCTGAACTCGTTATCACCATCTTGATTTCCAACATTGCCCCCCTGCCGATTGAAAACAGCGACGTTCCTCTGATTCTTGGCATTATTCCGATTTTAACCCTCATGTGCTTTGAGGTCATCCTATCCGTTTTAACACTAAAAAGCATTCGTTTTCGTCGTCTGATCTGGGGAAACACCAAAATCCTGATTCAAGATGGAAAAATCAAACAGCAGGAACTTGCTGACCTTCGCTATTCGGTAGATGACCTGATGGAACAGTTGCGCACCAATGGCATCTTTGATCTGCGCGAAGTGGAGTTTGCCCTTACCGAAACGACCGGACAGCTTTCCATCTGTAAAAAGACCTCCTGCGAGACGCTCAATCCCAAAACAGCCGGCATCAAGGTAACCGAAACTCCTCCGCCTTCCATCGTCATCAGCGATCGAAAGGTGCTGTCTGAAGGTATGAAAAACTGTATGCTCTCCCAGAAAGAGTTGGATCGTATTCTGAAAAAAGAAGGGTACAAGCCAGAGGAAGTTTTCCTGATGACCTGTACCCCACAAAAGGATTATTATATTGTTCCGCTGGAAAAGAAACACTAGCCGGGAGGTATTTTCTTGAAACGTCTTTATGCCACCATCGCCTTACTTTTGGGTATTCTTTCGCTTTCTCTGTTTGCTTTGTTCCAATGCAGGTACTACTGCACACAAACTGCTGAACAGGTTTCTCAAATTATTCAATATGCAGAAAATGGCCGCCTGGACCAGGCAGCCATTCTTGCTGAGCAGTTGAGTGAGTCATGGAGCAAAACAAAGAACTCCATGGTATGGTATATCCGGTACGAACCTCTGGAACGAATCAGTGACATCACTTCCCGTCTGGAGTTTCTTGCCAGATACAATGATCTTCCACAGCTGATGGCACAGGCAAACCAATTGCTTACCTGTGTTCATGAGCTTTATGATAACGAGCTTCCTCTTCTTCGAAATCTTGTTTAAATCAGGAATTTATTTCAGGATGTTCTCGCTTTCTTTTTCTTCCAAAATTTTTCTCAGCTCATCCATAAATGAGTTAATATCCTGAAATTCCCGATAAACAGATGCAAAACGAACATATGCTACCTGATCGACCTGACGCAGCTGTTCCATTGCAAGCTCCCCGATTTTCTGGGAGCTCACTTCCCCTTCCAGAGAGTTTTTCAGCTTCTGTTCGATTTGATCGACCATCTGTTCCAGGCATTTGAGTGATACCGGCCTTTTTTCGCATGCCCGCAACAGCCCATTGAGCAGTTTATCGCGATTGAACGGTTCAATCGTATTGTCTTTTTTTACTACCATCAATGGTGTCGTTTCAACAATCTCATAGGTCGTAAACCGTTTTCCACAGCGCATACACTCTCTGCGCCGGCGGATTTTTTCATCCTCATCCGTCGGTCTTGAATCGATTACCTTACTTTCGGAATATTGACAGTATGGACATTTCATATCTCGGGATTCCTTTCCTTTAGGCACCTTTTGGCGCCAGCATCTTCTATGATGTCGGACGGTTTGTCTGAGACAGGGGAGATTTCCCCTGTCTCGCTTGGAAATATTATACCATACTGTACACCGATTTGTACAATCTTTTCCAGAAGTTTTTTATTCTCTCAACCCAAAAGGCTCCCCGTAAATCGTGCCCAGAAAGTCTTCGATCACATCATCAAGGTGGCAAAGAGAAAGTTTTTCCCGATTGCACAATTCCACCAAGTGTTCCAAACAGGCTTTTTCGGTTGTAACATCCTTTCGCTGTTCGAGCTTATGACCTTTCCTGTAAGCGGCAATTCCATACGTTTTGATGGAAATTCCCTCTGTCATAAGCTCTGTTACGCTGTCTTCTATTCTATATTCGATTTCTTCTGGCTCCTGTTGATCCTTGCACCGCACGAAGTTATTTCTCACCAGCTCTCACCTCAAATATTTCTTGTTTTTTCAAGGACTGGAAACAGTATCTCAGAAGTATTCCGCTGACGTTATTCACATCACTGCCTGAAGCTATTATATCATTCCCTTTTAGAACATGCTTTTGCAATGATGCACAATTTCTGTCTGTCAAAAATCACTTGCTGTATACTTTAATGAAAAACCTTTGCTGTTTTTGGTCAAAATTAAATTTACCAGTCGAATATTGTCTACTTTTCAGTTTTTTTATTTAAAGTGTCGATATCAACTGTTCCAAATTGCGGTAGCCCAACAGAACTTCTTCTTCTTTTTCATAGCTTTCGCGATATAACTCCTGTAAAACAGTACCACAAAATCCGCGCTCTTTCAATGCCTTTAACAGTTCCTCGAGCTTCATCTGACCCGATCCAACCGGCAGACAATCTTTGATTTCGTCGCTGTCACTGATGTGAACATGAACAATGCTGCTTCCCAGACATTTTACATATTCCATTGGGTCCTGGCCAGAACGGATTGCCTGTTTAATATCCAGAACAAATTTCATTTGTGGATAATATTCTTTGAGCTTTACAAAATATTCGGGATCTTTTCCTCTGCATCGCACTACGTTTTCATAGGCAATGCTGACACCATATTCCCGTTGTGCCAGAAGGTCCATCTGTTTAATCTGTTCAAAGCCCTTTTCCAACGGCATCTTGCTGTATGGGCTGTCTCCATGAAAAACCAGCAGCTGGGCTCCTAAAATTTGTGCTGCCCGAAAATAGTTCCGGTAGATCTCCAGTCCGTCCTCAAACCGTCCTGGATATTCCGAGAAAAAATAGAGCGACTCACTGCCGGAAGTAAAGGGATGAACCGACGCAACACGGGTTCCTGCCTGTTTGCAGATCTGTGCCAGTTTTTGAACATAATCTTCCTTTAATTCGCGCGGGGAATTAAAAAAGACCTCAATATTGGGAATATTCCATGCTGCCAGCTTTTGCACTGCATGGATTGTCTCTGTCGGAAAAAAACAGGCACTGGAAACTCCAACCTGAACCCTATCCTGCTGCATCCGATCATCTCCTTATCTTCACAAATTCATTCTATATGCTTTCTCTATGCCATCAGCTTTTTAACCAGCTGCGGCAGCTGGGAAGGTTTTTGGATCACATAGCACGCATCGTGTTCTTCCAGCTCCTCGCGGGTGCGAAATCCCCATTCCACCCCGATTGTGGTGATTCCCGCATTCTTTCCGGTGTCCATATCAACGCTGGAATCTCCGCAATAAAGACATTCTTCCGGTTTGACTCCCAGCTTTTCCAAAGCCAAAAACAGTCCGGTTGGGTCCGGCTTTACCGGAATTCCGGCACGGTTTCCTGCAATCAGTTCAAAACGTTCCCCAAACAGGGTACGGCACAGCTTACCGGCAAACTCATCCGGTTTGTTGGAAAATACTGCCAGCTTTAATCCCATCTTAGAAAGCTCATCCAGCGCCTCTTCCATCCCCTCATAAGGTTTTGTGTTGCGCAGATAGTTTTTATCATAATATGCTTTGAATGCTGCCTTGACCTGATCAGCAAGTTCTTTGGTATATTTTTCTTCTCCAATTGCACGGCGCATCTGGGTGTCTACTCCATTGCCGACAATTTTACGGTACTCCTCTATTTTATGCGGCGGCAGATTAAAATCCGCAAGTGCCTGATTGGTACATTCGCCCAAATCGGTCAGTGTATCACAAATTGTTCCGTCCAAATCAAAAATGATTGCTTTTATCATATATATCCTTCTTTCCTTGACGGTCTTTTTTTATTTTAATCTTCCTTCCCCTCCTTGTCAAACATAGTTTTCTCTTGAACAATCTCTTTTTAACGTCTATAATGATATTATTCTTTTGTTCACTGGAAATCTATATTGACAGAACGCTTGTATCCTAAAGGAGGACTGTCATCATGAATGCACCACTTGCGGACCAGATGCGCCCGCAGACCATCGATGAAGTGGTTGGACAAAGCCATATTCTTTCCAAAAATGGAATTTTATACCGCATTGCTCAATCCGGTCATGCAACCAATCTGATTTTTTACGGTCCGCCTGGAACCGGTAAAACTACCGTTGCCCGTATCATTGCAAAGCAGGCTGGCAAAAAGCTGTATAAGCTCAACGGCACCACCGCCAGTACCGCTGATTTTAAGGAAATCATCTCTTCTCTGGATACCTTTGAAGGGATAAACGGTGTTGTTTTGTATCTGGATGAGATTCAGTATCTCAACAAAAAGCAGCAGCAAACCCTTCTGGAATTTCTGGAAAATGGACAGATTACCTTGATTGCTTCCACCACAGAAAATCCATATTTTTATATTTATAACGCCATCATTTCACGAAGCACCGTTTTTGAATTTAAGCCGGTCACTCCGGAAGAAATCGAAAAGGCTCTTGCCCGCGGAGTAAAGATTTTGGAAGCTCAAGCTCAGGAACAGGGTTTCTCCCTTACTGTTGAAGACCATGTCCTGCGCAGCATTGCTCTTTCCTGCGGCGGTGATGTCCGCAAATCTATCAATACACTGGAAGTAGCCTTTTTATCTGCACCGGTAACAGACGGTGTTAAATCCATCACTGCAGAGCAACTGCGAAGCATCTCACAGCGGGCTGCCTTGCGCTATGACAAAAGTGATGATGTCCACTACGATCTTCTTTCCGCCCTGCAAAAATCTATCCGGGGCTCGGATGAAAATGCAGCACTGCATTATCTTGCACGCCTGCTGGAAGCAGGAGACCTCATCTCTCCCTGCCGTCGTCTGCTCGTGATTGCAAGCGAAGATATCGGCATGGCATATCCAATGTGTGCCGTTATCGTCAAAGCCTGTGTGGACAGCGCATTGCAGCTGGGACTTCCTGAAGCGCGTATTCCGCTTGCTCAGGCGGTTGTCACCATGGCTACCGCACCGAAATCCAATTCCTCCTATATGGCGATCAATCAGGCCATTGCGGATGTCCGTGCCGGAAAAATCGGCGATTTCCCTCGTTGCCTGCAAAATAAGCATTTTGATGGTGCTGAAGTAGAAAACAAAGGTCAGTTTTACAAATACCCTCACGACTATCCTGACCATTATGTCCGCCAGCAATATCTGCCGGATATTTTGCAGGGAACGGTATATTATCATTTCGGTCAAAACAAAACTGAGGATGCTGCTCGCCGCTACCGGGAAACTCTGCTTTCCAATTTGGAAAAACGCGAAAAAGGACAGATAAATTAATTATCGATCTTTATATTCTGATAAAAACTGTTTAAAAAACCTCCGTTTTTAAAAAACGGAGGTTTTTTATTACTGAATATCTTTTTTCTCCAAGAGTTTCGGTGCTGCCTTTGTAATAAAGAAGGCAACCACTACGGTCAATCCTACTTCCGGAACCAGGAAGAACAGGTTATAGATCAACGAATAAAGCACATACAGTGCTTTACCAGGGAACATGTCAACCAGAGTTTGTCCCCATGCATAGAATCCGTCCTGTGTAAAGAACCATTCGCCCCAGATACCAAAGAAGATCGCACCCGAAATAACGTGTGCAATATAACGGAACAGGCCAGCTACCAAAATACCACAAACTAATGAAAGCGGTTTGTTTTTCATCTTGTTGCGGAAGATACCGCCGAAGCCCAGAACTGTGAAAGCTACCACATAATCCAGCAAGAAAATACCAAACGATGCAAGCAGCGGGCTTCCCGAGAAGAAACCGCCATTAAATACACCGTTTTCCACACCCAGTGCAGCTGCAGTAAAGGTTCCTTCTGCAATACCCTGAATTCCCTGAATCAGGCTGAACGCAAAACAGGTGCACAATCCCCACTTGGTTCCGTAGCGGTAAGCAATCAAAATCACCGGCAGCATGCAGCATGGGGTGATCGAGCCGCCAAACGGCAGTCGGAACAGTACGATAAAGGACAGGATGGTAGACAGGGCGATCATCAGTGCGCTTTCAGTCAGGCGCTTTGTTCGAAAAGATTGGGTCATAATATTTGCTCCTCTCAAAATAAAAAATGCCGCCCCGGATACATGGACGACAGAAAGCAAATCCTATGACAGATCCCTCCGCCGGCATTACCCGGATCAGGTTTAGGGTTAAAAGATCCATACATCTTTCTCTCAGCCGCAATTGGTGCAGCACCCCTTCTTTTATAAGCGAACCTAGTTTAGCAAAATTTTCCCCTTTTGTCAACTTAAACCGACCAAAATTTTCTGCCAAACTCCTTTTTCTGCCAGAAAAATTTCATTTTTTGAATTATTTTTGCAGGAAATCCGCAAAAATCCTGCGTTTTTCCTTGATTTTTGCAGGAATTACGGCTAAAATAAGAATTAGAAAGTATCCTGACTTTATTTTGCATCGAATATTGCATTTTGTATCTTGCCCTGTCTGCCAAAGGACAGGAGGAATAAAAATCACAAGGAGACTGCTGTGATGAATCTAGATTTCCTAAACCAAATTGAAGCCAGATTACCTGAGTTTTCCAAAGCTCAGAAACGAATCGCTCACTATATCCTTGAACATTATGAAAAAGCTGCTTTCATGACTGCTTCCAAATTGGGATCTACCGTTGGAGTCAGCGAATCGACCGTGGTCCGTTTTGCCTCCGAAGTCGGTTGTGACGGTTATCCTCAGCTGCAAAAGGGATTGCAGGAAATCATCCGCAATCGTTTAACCTCTGTGCAGAGAATGGAGATCACCAACGATCAGATTGGCAGGAACAACGTTGTTGCAAAGGTTCTGTCGATGGATATGGAACGCATCAAACACACCATGGAAGAACTGGATACCAAAAATTTTGATGAAGCAGTTCAGAAAATCATTCACTCCCGCCGCATCTATATCATTGGTGTGCGCAGTGCTGCTTCGCTGGCAGGTTTTTTGCAGTTTTACTTTACCCACATCTTTGATAATGTCCATCTGATCAACACAACCAGCACCAGTGAAATGTTTGAACAGCTGTTCCGCATTTCTTCCGAGGATGTCCTGATTCCAATCAGCTTCCCACGCTATTCTCAGCGCACCCTGAAAGCTGCCAAATATGCCCGCAATAAAGGTGCGGATGTCATTGCAATCACCGACTGCGCTGCTTCCCCACTGGCCTCGGTTGCCAACATCAGTCTGCTTGCCCGCAGCGACATGGCATCGTTTGTCGATTCCCTGGTAGCTCCACTGAGTGTGCTCAATGCTCTGGTGGTGGCAGTCGGACTGGAAAAGCAGGACGAAATCAGCCAGACCTATGCACAGCTGGAACGCATCTGGGATGAATACAACGTCTACGAAAAAACGGAGGATGAATCTTTCCATGTCTGATAAACAATATGATACCCTGATTATCGGTGCAGGAGCTGCCGGCCTGATGGCTGGTATTCAGGCAGCCGGACGAGGCAAGCAGGTTCTGATCCTGGAAAAGATGGAGCGTCCCGGCAGAAAGCTGCTCATCACTGGAAAAGGTCGGTGCAACGTTACCAACTGTTGTACCGTGGAAGATTTTATGCTCAATGTTCTGAGCAACAAACGCTTCCTGTACAGTTCCCTCAATGCCCTCAATCCTTATGAAGTGATGGGATTTTTTGAAGATTGCGGTGTTGCTTTGAAGGTAGAACGCGGAGAACGCGTCTTTCCGGTTTCTGACCGTTCTGCTGATATTGTCGATGCACTGGTAAATAAGGCACAGCAATCCGGCTGCCGCATCACGAGAGCCTGCGTCAAGGAGCTGATTCTGGACACCAATTCAGAAGGAAAACTGTCTGTCTGCGGAGTGATTACCGAGGACGGTCAGACCATCCACGCTTCATCAGTTATCGTTGCGACCGGCGGAAAGAGCTACCCTGCAACTGGCTCCACCGGTGACGGATACCGACTGGCTCGTCAGGCAGGACACAAGGTTACTCCACTTCGTCCATCGCTGATCCCGCTTGTCTGCAAGGAAAAAATCTGTCGGGATATGATGGGACTTTCGCTGAAAAATGTCGTTTTAAAGGTTGTAGATACCCGCTCTGGTAAAGAAGTTTTCTCCGAGCTTGGCGAAATGCTGTTTACCCATTTTGGCGTATCCGGTCCTCTGGTGTTAAGTGCCAGCTGCCATATGCAGCCGGACAAAAACGGCTCACTGGAGCATTACAAACTTTATATTGACTGGAAACCTGCTCTGAGTCATCAACAGCTGGATGCCCGCATCCTGCGCGACTTTGAGCAGTTTATCAACAAGGACTTCATCAATTCACTGGGACTTCTGCTTCCAAAAAAGAGCATTCAAATTATTGCGTCTTTGAGCGGAATTCCGTTTGATACCAAAATTAACCAGATTACCAAAGCACAAAGAACCGCTCTGGTGGACATTATCAAGGCAATGCCGCTGACACCGACTGCTTTCCGACCAATTGAGGAAGCAATTGTCACCGCAGGCGGTGTTGATGTATCGCAGATCAATCCAAAAACCATGGAGTCAAAACTTGCATCCGGACTTTATTTTGCCGGTGAAGTTTTGGATGTGGACGGATATACCGGCGGTTTTAACCTGCAAATTGCCTTTTCTACCGGTTTTGCAGCAGGAACATACTGTTAAAATTAGCAGCATCAGCAGAAAATCTGCTGATGCTGTTTTTCAATCTAATTTTTAAAAGGTGGTAAGGTAATTGAACCTATCTTTTGGCAAACGCATACGGGTGCCGTTTTATTTTGTTTTACTGTTTGCATTTTGTTGGCTGGGAACATGGATTTGTTCTTGTTTCTTCTCCCTTTCCCTACGTACAATTCCGCAGCTGATTCTGCGAGGAGGAAGTTTTATTTCCCTGCTTTGGCTTTTGTTTTCACTTTTGACAGCATGGGAACATCGCGTCCATGCCGCTGGAAAAACTTTGATTTTCTTCTTGAGGATTCTGTTGATTTTATTCTCTCTCCTTGCTGGAACATTTTTAGCTCTTCTGGAAGCGTTTTCTTTTACTCCCGAACACACCGTTGTAAAATGCGAAATTCCAATGATTGCGCGTGTACACTCCTTTCTGGATGAAAGTGTGTCCTATTATGAAGACAAGGGACCGCTCTTTTATGGAAAGGAGCTGGGTTATGAATACTATGGAAGCGGTGGAAATGACCCTATCTCTGATGGTAACCGTTCTCCCATAAGCTGGTATTTCTATGATCTTGACGGAAATTTACTGGATCATGGAGGCTCTTTTTAATACGAAAACTTTCCCTTCTTTATAGAATACACAAAACCACTTTTTAATTTTACTTCCTTTCTATTCATTTTCATATAATTATAAAAAACTCTTGTATTTTTTAGAGATTATGCTAAAATAAAAACATATTTTCTATACAAATCATACAGGAGTGAAGATTATGAATTTTCCAATTGCTGTTTTATTACTTTGTGCCTTAATTGGCCTTGCTGATAAAATGATCGGAGGTCGATTTGGACTTGCTGAAGAATTTGACCGCGGCATGACCATGATGGGATCTCTTGCTGTCACCATGTCCGGTGTTTACTGTTTTTCCGTTATGTTGGGACGACTGCTCTCCACCGTACTGCAAGGAGTCAGCCTTCCACTGGACCCAACCATTTTGGTCAGCAGTGTCCTTGCTACTGATATGGGTGCTTATTCCATTGCAGATACACTCTGCACCGATTATACACAAAAAATCTTTTCTGGTGTTTTGCTTTCCGCTACACTGGGAACTACCATCTCTTTTTCTCTTCCAATTGCTTTGGGAAGTATTCCCTCCAAAGATTCCAAGAATCTGATGACCGGAATGGTTTACGGCATCATTGCTATTCCGGTTGTCCTGATTATCGGAAGCCTGCTTTCTGGCATGGCTCTGACTGCACTGTTAAAAAGTCTTCTTCCTGTACTGTTAATCTGTGCTTTACTGGGTCTGTGTATCTTTTATGGCGGTGAGAAAGCAATTCGTGTATTTCAGCGCGTTGGAAAAGGCATCAACCTGTTGGCGATCTTTTTGTTCGTCCTGATTGTCCTTCAGGTTTTTCTTGCATCAGACCGCTTCACCCTTGTTGACCCATCTTTGATTGGAGAGGTTTTGACCATCGTCTTTAAAATCTCGGTTATCGTATGCGGTTCATTCATTCTGTCCAATCTTATCTTAAAATATTTTATGCACCAGATTCTTTCCCTTGCTCGCAAAATCCACGTCAACGAATTTGCGATTATCGGACTGTTATTAAACCTTATCAACTCTGTATCCATGCTTTCTGTCTTTGGTAAGATGGATAAACGCGGACAGTTAATGAATGCCGCTTCTGCTGTCACCTCAGGATTTGTATTTGGTGGTCAGCTTGCTTTTGTTTCTTCTGTGGAAAGCAATGCGGTTCTTGCTTTTATTCTCTCCAAGATTGCCGGAGGAATTGTTGCAATGCTGATTGCGATTCTGCTCTCTCCACCTTATGACCCGGAAAACGTATATGAGGAAAACACCATTCTGGAAAGGAGCTAACATAACATGAAGCCACTTTACCCACTTACCTTTACAAAGGCAGATACTTCTCTTCCCTGCCAGATTGTCCTGTTGGACGAATCCGAACTGCCACAAATTTTATCGTTTCAGGAATATCTGTGTTCCTGTGTGCAGGATAAAGATACTTTTGTTCCTCTTTCTGAAAAGGAATGGCGTTTTCTTCTTTCCCATGGCTTTACTTTTGCAGTAATGCCGGACAGTCATCCAGACCGCTTTGCTTACCTGTTGGGATGCTTGTATCCCTCTGATGAAGAAAATCTTGGCATTGACCTTGGTCTTCCCAAAGAAGAGCTGCCTTTTGTCGGTCATCTGGAAATTGCCATGGCAGATCCGGATTTTCGCGGATACAAGATGCACAGCCGGATGTGTCAGCTTGGAGTAGAACAATTTGCACAGGATGGAAAAACAAAGTATGTCTGCTCCACGGTATCTCCCAGAAACACCCCCAGCCTGAAAGCTTTGCAGTCCGCTGGTCTGGAGTGTATGATGGAAAAAGAAAAATATGGCGGAAAACTGCGCTGCATTATGCTTAAAAAAATAAAATAATATTTTTATTTTTCATGAAAGGATTCCTCATCTTCATTCGTATTGAGGTTGAAAGGATTCAATTTACAAACAACACTGGAGGTATTCTTTATGAAAAAAATGATTTTTGCTGTTATGCTATCCGCTGCTCTTGTAACCTTTGGTGGAATTTCTGCGATTGCTGCACCTTCTTCCTGCATGAAAGGATGCAACCGCATCAATTTTGTGGACACAAATGGTGACGGCATCTGTGACAACCATGGAACCAACTGCAGTATTGGCTTTGTTGATGAAAACGGTGATGGTATCTGCGATCATCGCACCTCTCAGAAATGTTCTAACTTTGTTGACAATAACGGCGATGGCATCTGTGACAACCATGGAACCAACTGCGGCATTGGCTTTGTTGATGAAAACGGTGATGGTATCTGTGATCATCGCGCTTCTGCCAATACAACAGCTAAGCAGAACGGTATGGGCAGACGCGGCTGCCATAACAACATGAATGGACATGGCTGTCATCAGGCAAAATAAGCCAATTTTTTAAGGAGACGTGATTTTTATGCTCAGCGAGCAGCAGGTAAATCGGGCAATAGAGCTTTATGCTGACATGATTAAAAAAATCTGCATGCTGCACTTAAAAAATCACGCTGACACCGAAGATATTTTTCAAACAGTGTTCTTAAAGTATATGACCGCTTCCCCTGTTTTTGAAAATCAGGAACATGAAAAAGCATGGCTGATCCGAGTCACAATCAACGCCTGTCATGATCTGATCAGAAGCTTTTTCAGAAGCAAAACAGTCTCACTGGATGCTGTCTCGGAACAGCTTTCCGAGCTGTCCATTCCAGATCGGGATGTTCTAGAAGCGGTTCTTTCGCTGCCTGTACAATACAAAGATGTCGTCTATCTTTACTATTATGAAGGATATTCCGCAGTGGAAATCGCCGGTATCCTTCACAAAAAAGTAAACACAATCTACACTTTGCTGTCACGGGCAAAAGCTTTGCTGAAAAAAACGCTGGGAGGTGACGATTTTGAGTAACCGTATCCAACATGCTTTTGACCAAATCCATGCTGACGAACGTTTAAAGCAAGACACTATGGCTGCTGTCAATCGTCGGGCATACCAGAATACCAAGAGGAAAAACTTCCTTTTCCGTCCGATTCCCGTTGTCTGCTCCCTGCTTATTGTGAGTATGATTGGTCTGGCATCCTATTTTACCCCCATTTCTGCAATCAGTATTGACATCAATCCTTCCATTGAACTAAAACTCAATGCCTATAACCGCGTGATTCAGACGACCGCTTACGGGCCTCAGGCAGAACAGGTTCTGTCCTCGCTTGATCTAATGAACCACACTTATACAGATGCGATCAGTCAGATGATGGAAAGCGATGAAATGGCGAAATATCTGACGAATGATACTGATGTTTCGGTCACTGTGATTTCGCCTAACCAGCAAAAATACGAAGAGATCACACAGGGTGTTTCCGGCTGCATGCACCAGAATGTTTCCTGCCACCAGGCAGACAGCGAATTGGTAAAGGCAGCTGAAGAGGCTAATCTCTCCTTTGGAAAGTACCGCGCCTACCTGCAATTACAACAAACTCATCCCGAAATCACGATTGAAGAAGTTCGTTACATGAGTATGTACGAGATTCAGCAGCTGATTGATGGTGAAACGGATGTATCTTCTGGTCAGCAGCAAAATCAGCAGGGAATGGGCCAGAACAACGGTCATCACAATGCTCACCACCATGGACAGGAATAGTTTTCCATTTTATACAGCAAAAAGCCCAGCTCAAATATGAGCTGGGCTTCATTTTTATTTTTCGGCTGTTTGTGGTTTTAAACGCAGAACGGCACTGACCGGATAATGGTCGGATGGATACATTCCATCATAACTGGTTGTTTCCACCGATGCCTTTACCACTTCAAAATCATCCGAAACAAAAATATAATCGATTGGCTTAAATTTTTGCTTGATCTTTCCAGTAAATCCGTGATAAGTATTGCCAATCAGCTGATCAAGAAAACCATAGATATCCTGAAGTTTTACATTCTGATATCCATGAAGATTTTCTCTCATTGTTCTTACTGCTTTGCTGTTTGGCTTTGCATTAAAGTCTCCCATCACGATGGTCGGAAGAGGGTCGGTCTGATTAAAGTGGTGTATCTGCTCCAAAATCATCTTTGCGCCAAAGGTTCTCGCAAACGGGCTTACATGGTCAAAATGGGTGTTGAATACCCGCAGGCGTCTTCCACTCTTTTTGATCTTCACCTCGGCAACGGTGCAGATTCTTGGATAAACCGCAAAATAAGCTCGGCTTGGAACATCTGGATGCTTGGAGAGCCAGAATGTCGTACAGCTTGCCACTTCCACATCATTATTTTTGATAATGATGTCAGAGTGTTCATCATTTCCTGGATCTTTTCCGCTCAAACGTCCCTTTCCAAAAATACTGTATCCGTCCAAAAGTGTTTTCAGGTCCTGACGCATTTTAGGCAAAAACTCCTGTACACCGATAATGGCAGCATCGGATTCTGCAATCATGCGGGCTGCCAGTTCTTTTCGGCTTTCCCAGCGGTTTTTGCGCTGTGGACCGAAATCCCGTCTGAGATTAAAGGAGACCACCTTAATTACATCTCCCTGGGGCACTGATATAGCCATTGGCATCCTTCTCCTTTCTTAATCCCACAACCTTTGTCACCAAAGGTTAGATCAACGGTTTCCATTTTTATTATAGCACAGTTTGTAAAATAGGAAAACAGAAAATTCTGGAAGAAAAAAATTCTTACAAAAAGTTTTCCTTTTTCTGCTGTTTCTTTTGATAAAACGAATCGGCATCCTTTTTTCTTTCATCATTCTATATTATTCAATCGGACCATAGCGATCTACAATTTCTTTAAACAAAGGAGACGCCACCATACCGCCATATTCTCCGCCCTCAATTAAAATTACTGCGGCATATTTCGGGTTTTGTGCCGGGAAAAATCCTGCAAACCATGCGTGTACAATTTCTTCTCCATTTTCGTCATACATTCCGGTCTGGGCAGAGGCCGTTTTTCCTCCTGCTCCTCCCTGTTGTGGCTTTGCCATTGTGGCACTTCCTTCTTCTACAACCCCGATCATATCCTGACGAAGGATGGAAGCAGTTTGTTCTGAAAAAATACGAACCGGCGCTGGCTGTTCTTTCTCCTCAATCGTCTTTCCATCCTGTGTACTTCCCAATACGAGCTTTGGTGTCACTGCCATTCCGCCATTCGCTACCGCGCTTACCATCGACGCCACCTGGATAGGTGTTGCAGTCAGTTTTCCCTGTCCAAAGGAAAAGTTTGCAAGTTCGTGCAGATTGTTCAGGTCGCTTTCTGTTGGGAGTGTTCCTTCCTGCGATATAATTCCGGGAGCCAACTGTGTTTCCCTTCCAAATCCAATTGCCTTAGCCATGCTTAAAATTGAGTCGCCCCCTGTTTTTTGTCCCAGCTTGATAAAATACGGGTTGCAGGACTGTTCAATGGCTCTTTTCAAGTTGGTTTGACGGTGACCTGCACGATAATGACAGTAAAAAATTCTCCCCGCAACCGTTGTTCCTCCCACACAGTCTACTGAAAATTCCGGAGAGATTCCCTCTTCGAGTGCTGCCGCCGCTACGGTAAGTTTGAAACTGGAACCAACACAGTATGGCAGCAGTGCCCGGTTAAGCAGCGGCTTTTTGGCATCTTCCAACGCCTCTTCCAGATGATATGGATCATATTGCGGAAAACTTGCACTGGCACGAATCTCTCCAGAAGCAACATCCATCACCACTATTGCACCTTGGTCAATCTCTTCTTCCCCCACCTCTTCAACGATACTCTGCATTCTCTGGTCCAGGGTGAGCACCACACCCTCCTGCGGAAGACGTGCTGATCCCTGCACCTCAATCGGAGAACCATCCACTGCCTCTCCCAGAGCATTGACTGTACATCGTACCCGCACCTCTTCTCCTGCTGCACTCAGTTCCTCATCGTATGCCTGTTCAATTCCGCTGACTCCTTCCCCATCGCCGTTCAGATAACCCAACAGATGGACTGCAAGCTGCTTTTGCTGGTCGTGCGGAAGCCTTGCTGTGGTAGTAAAGTTTTCGATATCCTGTGCATATACTTTATCTCCGTCTTCCAAATCCAGCACAAAGGGATTTCCCTGAGTGAGAGCGTCCAGAGCCTGTCTCCGCTGTTCTCCTTCAATCTGTCCTGCACATGCCTGTGCTGCCTCATCTGTCGGTAGCACTGCGATGAGATTATGCTTTTCTGTATCGGTCAATGGATTTAAATTCCGATCATAGATTCTTCCCCTCGTTGTTGTGATATCCAGTGTATAGACACTTTGCATCTGGGCTGCCTGCTTTAATCCCCCATCCATGCTCAAAGAATAAAGGCGCACCATCAAAAGACTTGCAACCCCTAATAAAATACAAAAAAGTCCCACAATTTTCCACTGCATGTTTCTGCTTTGTTCCATAAAAAAACCTCCTCCATCTTGGACTGCTTTTATTATGGGCTGCATACTCTTTAACAATACCAATACAAATTTCCTTTCGTATCATATTTGTAAATTTGCTGGATACTTTTTTGTTTTAGCCTTTTCCTTTTCAATGTTTTATGATAAAATAAGATGCAGTTTTTTAAGATAACAGAAAGAAGGCCTTTCCCATGAATATAAAAATCATTCATACACCACTTTGGTATGGCTGTGATAATCCAGGAACCCATCTGGCTCCAAGAGAATTTTCCCGTCAGAATCTTCCTGCACTTGCTGAAAAGCACGGTCACAGCGTAAAACAAATTTCCATCATTCCAACTCTGCCAAAACCAGAGGATAAATTTGTACAGCCAACCATGAAATATCTGCATGAAGTCACCGACTGCTGCAAACAGCTTGCAGATGCTGTTGATGCCGGACACCGCAGCCATTGTTTTCCGCTGGTAATCGGCGGCGACCATGCACTGGGAATTGGTTCCATTGCCGGCACTGCCCGCACCATTCCTGCTAAAGATCTAAGCGTCATCTGGATTGATGCACACACCGATATCAATACCGATGAAACTTCTGAGTCACACAACATCCATGGAATGCCTTTAGCAGCCTGTCTGGGATTAGGCGACAAACGTTTGTTTGAAACCATGGATTCCCCTGTTCCTTTCCTGCTGCCGGAAAATCTCTTTTACATCGGTTCCCGCAGTATTGATCCTGGAGAGGAAGAAATTTTAAAACAATACAATATCCGCGCCATCCGCATGGAAGAAATCCGCCAGAAAGGAATTGAAGCCTGCTGTCAGGAACTTCTGGATGCTGTAAAAACCCCACATATCCACTTGAGCTTTGATGTGGACTTTATGGATGCTGCTGAGTTTACTGCAACCGGACTGCCGATTCCGGACGGACCAAGTATTGCCCAAACACATACCACATTAAAAACACTTTTCTCTGACCCTCGTGTCTGCTCGGCTGACTTTGTGGAGTATAGCCCTGTTCATGACCAGAATCGGGAAGGATTGGCTGTTTGTGTTTCCCTGCTGGAAGAAATCTTTTCTTCTTTAAAATAAACCGTAAAACAAAAAGAGGGGAAATACCCCTCTTTTTTATTTTGTCCTATAAGCGTTCCGAACGGTAACCTAGTCCTGCCATTCCCTGATTTAACTGTTCAAAAGGAAGATAACTGCTGTCATATACTACCAGAACACTCTGTGTCTGAGGGTCAATCTCCATTGAATTGATTCCATACAAGGAACCAAGCTGCGCTTTTACGGCTTTCAGATCCGGATTGTTGCTCATTGCAAAAAACTGCGAACTTTGATAAGCCACAAAATCACCTCCAGACATAGTATTCCCAAAAGAGAAGCGGAGTATCCTTTTTAAAGAGGATACTCCGCTTTTTTCCGATCAGAAAATCATTGCTTTAAAATTATTTTCTTTTCTCTTTGATTACTTTGTACAGCTGGATAATAACGGTTGGCATGAAGGCAAGCAGATAGATTGTACCAATATTGCCAATAGTCAGATCCGCTACCATGAACAGGCCGTGGAATGCAGGGATAAACAGAACTGCATTGAGCAGTACCAGACCTGCGATAAATGCCAGAATCGAATATTTGTTGGAACCAAGGCCGAGCTTGAAGATGGAAGCATCTGCACGGCAGTTAAAGCCATGGAACAATCTTGCCAGAGTCAGGGTAGCAAATGCCATAGTGCTTGCCAGAGCAGCGCCGCCAGCAGAAAGACCGATATGGTATGCAGCCATAACAAAGACGCCGATGATTGCGCCCTGTACCAGCAGAGTCAGCATGAAGTCTTTGCTCATGATGGACTCTTTTGGATTTCTCGGTTTCTGGTTGAGCAGGTCTTCACGAGGTGGTTCCATACCGATTGCAATTGCCGGCAGGGAGTCGGTCAAGAGGTTAATAAACAGCAGGTGTACCGGCTGGAATGGGATTGGCAGTGCAAACAGAGAGGTGTAGAGAACGCTCAGGATTGCGGACATGTTACCAGAAAGCAAGAACTTGATTGCATTCTTGATGTTTGCGTATACATTACGTCCGTTGGTTACAGCCTTAACGATGGTTGCAAAGTTATCGTCTGTCAGAATCATTGCAGCAGCATCTTTGGAAACTTCTGTACCTGTGATACCCATTGCAACACCGATATTTGCTTTTTTCAGTGCAGGAGCGTCGTTGACACCGTCACCAGTCATCGAAACGATCTTTCCTTTCTTCTGCCATGCGTCTACAATGCGGATCTTATGCTCTGGAGATACACGGGCATAAACCGAAACATGTTCCAGTTTCTCGCCCAGTTCTTCGTCGCTCATCTTGTCGAGTTCAACACCACTTAATGCAATGTCGCCGTCTTCAAAGATACCAATCTGTTTTGCAATTGCGGTCGCGGTTACTTTGTGGTCACCGGTAATCATAACGGTGCGGATACCGCCGCGTTTTGCATCAGCAACAGCCTTTTTGGATTCTTCACGAGGTGGGTCGATCATCGAAATCAGACCAACAAAGGTATAACCGTTTTCATCTTCCAGTGTAAGCTGTGGACATTCTTTTGCGTCTTTGTATTCCTTCATTGCAAATGCAAGGACACGCAGACCATTTTCAGAAAGATGGGTGTTTGTTTCCGAGATCTTTGCTTTATCTTCTTCTGTGATTGGGCGAGGACCATCTGCTGTCATGATGCTGACGCTGCGAGAAAGCAGAACGTCCATCGCACCTTTGGTACAGAGGGTGTAAACACCATCCAGCTTGTGCAGGGTACTCATCAGTTTACGGTCAGAATCGAATGCGATTTCACCAAGACGAGGATGCTGTGCACGGTAGGTTGTTTCTTCTACCCAGAAGTTATGAGCCAGATTGATCAGTGCAACCTCAGTTGGGTCACCGATCTCCTTACCATCTACCGAGGTGGAGTCATTTGCAAGAACTGCTGTTTTGAGCAGCCAGCGATGTGCCTGATTTGCAAAATCGAGTTTTTCACCGTCAAAGAGATTAAAATCAGCATAAACCTGCTTGGTGGTCATCTTGTTCTGGGTCAGAGTACCAGTTTTATCCGAACAGATAACCGATACAGAGCCCAAGCTTTCTACCGCGTTGAGTTCCTTGATAATTGCGTTTTCTCTTGCCATCTTCTGGGTACCCATTGCCAGAACGATGGTAACAATCGAACTGAGTGCTTCTGGAATTGCTGCAACTGCCAAAGCAACAGCAAACATCAGAGAATCCAGAATTGGCATCTGACGGTACAGGCTCAGTCCAAATACAACGATACAGATACCGATAATTGCGATTGCCAGCTTCTGGCTGAAGTTATCCATGCTTTCCTGAAGCGGAGTCTTCTTCTGCTGAGTCTGGTTCATCAGGGTTGCGATCTTACCGATCTCGGTTTTCATACCGGTTGCGGTTACAACAACGCTTGCACGTCCATAGGTAACCAGAGAACCGGAGAATACCATGTTTTTCTGGTCGCCCAGTGCTACGTTTTCTGCATCGATTACATCGCTGATTTTGTCGACACCTTCCGACTCACCGGTCAGGGAGCTTTCATTTACCTGCAGCGAATAGTTTTCGATGATACGTCCATCTGCAACGACCAGGTCGCCGGCTTCCAGCATCAAAATATCGCCTGGAACAATTTCTTTGGAAGGAACTTCGATTTTTCTTCCATCACGCATTACCTTTGCGCTTGGAGAAGAAAGTGCTTTCAGGCTTTCCAGAGATTTTTCTGCTTTAAAATGCTGTACGGTACCCAGAATTGCGTTCAGGGTAATAACTGCTACGATAACGATGGTGCTTTCTCCATTGCCGGAGATTGCCGAAATGATTGCTGCAATGATCAGGATAATAACCAGAAGGTCTTTAAACTGCTCCAAGAATACAACAATCGGACTTTTTTTCTTTTCTTCTGCCAGGGCGTTTTCTCCATAGGTCTGACGCTGTTTTTCAACCTGTGCCTGTGTCAAACCGTCTTTGCTTACGCCAAACTGTTCCAGCACCTGCTGGGCTGTACGGCGAAACATCTGTTCCATTTTTTAATTCCTCCTTCAATCAAAACGACATTTGGTCGCTTGAAGACAAGCTCGGCAAATTTGATTGCATAAAAAAAGACTTTTCAAGCAGGTTCCAATACAAGTATGTACGGAAACCACATGAAAAGTCTTGTTACCAATCAAATTGTTTGGCACATATCGCAGAAGATTTTGAAAAGCAAAATCAACGAGATTGTTGCGAATATGTCTCGAACTACTCCCTTTTAATATGGGTACTGTCTTCACTTTGTGATTAGTATATCGGTTCTTCCTCTTTTTGTCAAGAGGATATTTTTAATTTTTATAAAATTAAAATACTTGACTTTGGTATTTTCTGAAAGGTCTGCCAGCATAAAACAGCTGACAAACCTTTTCAAAACAAGCAAAAATCACGTTTTTATTTTACCAGAGTATATCCTGCACCAAGCCAGCCAGAACCGCCTTCTGCACCCATACCGCCGGAAAGATTATATGCACGGTAACCTTTTACACGCAGTGCAGCTGTTGTCTGGGAAGCTGTCTGTCCACTGTAGCACTGAAGGATGAGAGTTTTGTCTGTTGGCAGGATATCAAAGTTTTCTTCCATTCCTTTGCCGTATGGGAGGTTAATAGCACCTTCAATGTGTCCTGCTGCATAGTCTTCTGCAGAACGCAGGTCAACAATACAGATATCTTCAGAACCTGCATCCATCAGCTCTTTTAACTGTTTTGGGCTGATGTTATTCTTTGCATAATCTTTTTCTGCTGCCACTGCTTTATAGTAGTTTTCTACTGCAGTCTGAATATCAGCGTCTACGGCATAGGTTTCTTCACCAAAAGCAGCTGCTTCTGTGGTCATCAGCTCTTTTGCAGCTTCCTCACCGGAAATACCTTTGTCAAATCCACCGCTTACATTGATTGCCTGTTTTCCAGCCAGATGCAGCAGGAATACTGTCTGAGAAGCTGTCTGGCCGCTGTAGCAGTATACATAGACGGTGCGGTCATTTGGAATTTTCTCCAACGCTTCTGCAACATCAACACCGTATGGTACATTGATTGCACCCTTTACATGTCCTGCCGCATAGTCTTCTGCAGAACGGATGTCCAGAATAACTGCATCTTCCCCTTCTGCTACTGCATTCAGGAAATCAGCTGCAGAAACCTGATTTTTATTTTCCGGCAGATTTGCAAAATAACGGTCTACCTTTTCATTAAGGAATTGCTGTGTTGTATATTTTACAACGGCATATCCTGCACCAAGCCAACCGGAACCATCTTTTGCTCCCATACCGCCAGAGAGATTGTATGCCTCAAATCCCATCATTCTTGCAATCGCAACGGTCTGAGAAGCGGTCTGTCCGCTGTAACACTGGAAAACAATTGGCTTGTCAGTTGGAAGTTTTTCCAGTGCTTTTTCCATTCCTTTTCCAAATGGGATATTTCTGGTTGCTCCTGCAATATGAGATTTCAGGTAATCATTTTCCGATCGAAGATCGACAAGGTAAATCTCATCATCCGCAATTGCCTGTTTTACCTGCTCTGCACTGAGATTGAATTTACCGTTTTCAGCAGCAACTTCATAGTATTCCTGAATTGCTTCTTTAATCTGTGCATCGACAGGGTAGGTTTTTTCTCCAAAATCAGTTGCTTCCTTTACTGTCAGTGCTGCAGCAGCTTCTTCTTTCGAAATTCCGGTAAATCCACCGCTTACATTGTAAGCATTTTTTCCTGCAAGGTTTAACAGTGCAACGGTCTGGGAAGCTGTCTGTCCACTGTAGCAGTATACCAATACCTCTACATCATCCGGGATTTTATCCAGTGCTTCTGCAATATCCACACCGTATGGTACATTGATCGCACCCTGAATATGTCCTGCTGTATAATCTTCTGCGGAACGGATATCCAGTACGCAGATATTTTCCTTGTTCTCTACCATTTTCAGAAAGTCTGCTGCGGACACAACATGCTTATCTTCTGGGAAGTTTGCAAAATATGCAGCGGCCTTTTCTTCTACAGAATCCTGGCTCTGCTCAACTGCAACATTTGTCTCCTGAACTGGCTGTACTGCATACACTGGCATCACACCAATGCTCATGGACAAGATCAGCGCTGCCACAATACATTTTGTGCGAGCTGCAATTGTTTTTGTTTTCATGGATAACTCCTGCCTTTCTAGCTCCTGGTTTCTTTCGAAACATCTTTACTTTGCATTCCTTAGAATAGCTCGTTTCTTCCAAAAAAACAAATTGAAAATAGTGATTTATTTTTATATTCTTAGTTATTTTTTATATAGTCTGACCATTTTATATATTTTTAAAATAAAAATTGTCAAAAATATTATTTGATTTTTACAGCAAAAAAGGAGGGAATATCCCTCCTTTTTTAAATCTGTTTTAAGATAAATACTGGAATCGGCGGATTGTTTGGACGGTTTGCAAATTCTGTAATCAGGACAGTGTACTGTTTGCTGTCAATCGTCCTGAAGTACTCCATCAGCGCATCTTTTTCCTCAAAACCGCTGTCACCGCCATAGTAAACACACAGGCTCATCAATCCGCCCTGTTTAAGCAGCTTGAGACCCTTTTCGATTGCAGGAATGCTGGTTGCTGGGGTTGTAAAGATATTATGGTCCCCACCCGGAAGATAACCAAAATTAAAGGTAATGCAGTCAACAGTATTTTCTTCTGCATACTGATCCATGTTGCTGTGGCTGTCCAAAAAGACCTCTACTCTGTCCTGATATCCTTTTTCCTGCAGCAGTGCTCGGGTAGAGTCGACCGCATCCTGTTGGATATCAAAGGCAATCACGCGGCCCTCTTCCCCGACCAATTCTGCCAGGAAAGCAGTGTCGTGTCCTCTGCCAGCGGTAGCATCAATACAGAAATCACCTTTTTTTACCTTTTCTTCAATGATCTTATGGGCAACTCCCAGGGTATTTAACTTCAAAGTGATACACGTTCCTTTCATTCTGTTGTCTTGCCGCAGTTCACATTCTGAATCATCTCGGTCACCGACAATGCAAGTTTTGTCGGCGTTTTGCTTGGAATTCCAAGATAGTATCCCTGCAGATAATCTGCACCAAGACAGATTGCCATCTGCAATTCTTCGCGGGTCTCAATTCCTTCTGCCACAACTTTGATGTTGTTTTTCTTTGCATAGGTAATGACATTCCCAACAATCATCTGACGGTTGGTATCCAAGTCGATATTATGAATCAGCTCACGGTCAATCTTGATATAATCCGGAGAGAGGCTCAGAAGCAGCTTTTCATTGTTATAGCTGCTGCCAAATCCATCCAGAGCAGTTTGTACATGGTATCTTTGCAGCCAGCTGCTTCCTTTTAAACTGTTTTGAATATCTTCTTCTACCCGGTAGGTTGTCTCGATAACCATGTTGGAAATCAGATGGCCATATCGCTGTTCAAACTGGTATTTATCCCGATCCGAAAGCACCTGACTTGGAATAGAGTTTACAAAGATCTTGACATCTCCAATCGTTTCTCTGCTCTCTTCATAGCTCTGCATAACCTCAAACCAGGTCATCTTTTCAATCTGGTAGAGTTTAGACTGAACCCTTGCAACCGAAAGCAATTCCTTTGGTGTTTTGAGCATCTCTGTCTTTGGTCGGATAAATGCCTCGTAGCCAAATACAGAACCATCTTTTGCATTGACAATCGGCTGGAAATGATATTCTACCTTTCGTTCTTCCAGGAAGCGGTTCAATTCTTTTCCGCCTTCCAACAGATAGGAATCCCTCTCATACTGCTCCCTGTTAAATTCCAGGTATTTTCCTTTTGACGTATTTTTTACCTGATACATAGCAAAATCAGCATAACGCATCAGCGTACTATACTCCGTACTATCGATTGGATACCATGCTACACCACCGGAAGCACGGACATTGACACGTTCTCCATCCGGCAGTTCCATCTTAAAGGTATTCATATCAATATACAGCTGATCGAACTCTTTTCTGAGCTCGTCCTGAGTATCCGCACCATACAGCAAAACGATGAATTCATCGCCGGACAATCTGGCTGTGATCTTCTTTTCCCATTTGATTCTTTTGAGTGATTCTGCCATATTTTTCAAATAGGTATCACCCCAGTCATGGCCATAACTGTCGTTGATGAATTTGAGGTTATCCAAATCCAGCATCAGCAAAGCAGCAACCTTCATCACAGATGGATGTTTGAGTTTGTTTTCCATAATTTCGGAAAACGCTCTGCGGTTCATCAGGGTGGTCAAAATATCGTAATTTCGCTCATATTCCAGCTTGCGGCGTTCTTTCATTTCTTTGGTAACATCTGTGAAGACACCGATGATGCGGTCTTTTTCTTCCAGCAGTTTCATAGAAAGCCAGTAATCCAGCTGTTTATGACTTAAAGAATAAATTTTGTATTCATCCTGTGTTACCTGTGATTCAATCGTGTACCGTTCGGCCACCGCTTCTTTTATTTTTTCTGCGGGGATTCTCTGACAGGTTTCCGGAGGCATCTTCAAAATTTCGTTGATACTGCCCATAAAATGAATCGTGTGACTATTTGTATCATATTCAAACGCTGCAATTCCAACATCCGCAATCGAGATGATTTTCTGCAGGCGAGAAGCTGATTCCGCTACATTATCACTCAGATACTCGATTGCTTCTGCCAGACGATCAATCTCTTCGATTCGGGTTCTTCCCAGTCGGATTGGCTGGTTGTAATTACCGACCGAAAGTCTTCCTGCAAGATCAGAAATTTGTCTGGTTGTGCTCTTGATTGCTGCCAGACTGCCCAATATTCCAATGATAACTGCACCCAAAACAGCTGACATCAAAAGATACTGCGTGGTCTTTACAAATTCCAGCAGATTTTCTTTTGGTAAAAATCCCATGATAACCCACTGAACGTTGGAGAAAGGACTGTCATCTTCATAAAGCTCCAGGCTTTCATAGGTACAGTACCATTCCTGATCTAATTGGACAGAGCCGTTTTGCGTTAAGGAATAAATCTGATTGATTCCGTCCACGCTCTCAATGGAAAAAAGTTTTTCTTCAGAAAGAAATCCTTCTTCCTGTTTTTCGCTTTTTACCATGTTATAAAACTCCGACTGATTATCCATTCGGCGCTGTGCCAGGACATAAATTCCGCTTTCCTTTTCATCCAGCTCGCTGTATGGTAAAATTTCGCGGATTTGCTGTTCTGTTATTTTGATTCCAACAACACCGTATACCATATTGTTTTTGGAAATCAGCGGAATAGTATAAGAAAAAACGGTGTCCTCCTCATAAGGAGAATACCAGTATCCCAGATTGTAGGATCTCTTCATTGGGTCATTGTTTGCCGCACGAATCGGTTCATAATAATACCGATTATCCTCTCCGGCATGCAATGTCCACCTTTCCTTCCAGTTTTCTGATTTTTCCAAAGGTATGTCTTCCATGATAATTTCCGGTCCGCACTCCAGCTGAAGCTCTCCTTCTGGAGAACGAACAATAGAAATTCCCGCCAGTGACTGGTCCTGATTCTCTTTTTCCAATGAATCAGATGTTCCAAGGATAATGAACATTCCACTCACTCTGTCATTGTACATTCCATTGGAAACCTGTGTTGTCAGCTCCTTGAGCACTTGCCGCGACAGAACCTTTTTATTTCGTTCTTCTGTGCTTGAATAGGACTCTCCAGAAGCATTGAGCTGAACCACCCGTTCCTGAATAATCTCATTTACTTCATAAGAAAGCTGCTGTACATCCTGTTTCCACAGCTGCATTTCATGTTCTAAAACACCTTTGCGTCGACTAATAGTTTCGTGCATGATGTTTCCTGCATTTTGCCTGAGTTGATCGACAATTCCGTTTTCTTTAAATACAAAAAAGGCGACAACCGAAATTTGCAGCAACAACACCAGTGACATGATCCTCAACATACTACTAAAAATTGTAGTACTTCTTTTTTGCTCTTTCTTATGCACCTGTAATCTCCTTAAATTTCACACTCATACTATCAATACGAAAAATACACTATACTTGGCATTTATCTGCATCACTATGTGCCTTATTATACCATAGAACCATTTCTAATGGCAAGAAATCCCAACTCTTTTTTGTTACCAATTCATCACATCATTTTGCTCTCACTTTGTCCTTACTTACCAATTTTTCAAAACCCCGCTCCTCATTTTACTTTTTTCCTCGTCCAGATTTGTCTTTTTTTCTTAAAACTCACCGCTTCTATTTATATATATTATATATTTATTTCTGTGAAGTCTATATTTTTTGTATTTGTTAAACAAATAACTTCATTGACAAATGTTCCTGAGGGACCTATAATCGAGGTAACAAGTAAATCAGTTCGGATGAAGAAACCGAGAGATGCTGCAAGGCAGTGCTAAACCCGCTTTGCAGAGCCAACGGGGAAAATACGCAAAAACTCTCTGGCAAAAGAATCGGTTTTGGACGAAACTCTGTAAAGCTGTTTTCAGCACCAAGTATGCAACCGCGGATATGTCTGACCAGGAAACGGTCTGCGGGAATCTTTCAGGGTCTTATGAGCAGAGGCGTGGGATTGGATCTTTCTTAAAAAAGACTTCCTATGCCCCTGCTTTCTTATACCCTTTTTTATCTTTTAAAAGGAGTGATCTTAAACTATGGAACACAAAACCCCTTTATATGATTGTCATGTCGCACTGAATGGAAAAATTGTTCCTTTTGCAGGCTACCTTCTTCCAGTACAGTATCCGACCGGAGTTATTGCAGAACACATGGCAGTCAGACAGCATGCCGGTATGTTTGATGTTTCTCACATGGGCGAACTGGTCCTTTCTGGTAAGGATGCTCTCGACAATGTCCAGATGCTGTTGACTAACGATTTCCGCGACATGGAAACTGGTCAGGTTCGTTACAGTCCAATGTGCAACGACAATGGCGGTGTAGTGGATGACCTGATTGTTTACTGCATTCGCAAAGATTGCTTCCTTTTGGTTGTCAATGCAGCCAACCATGAAAAGGATGCGGCATGGATCACTTCCCACCTTTCCGGTGATGTAAAATTTGACGATCTTTCCGATCAGATTGCGCAGATCGCTCTTCAGGGTCCTGAATCTGAAACTATCCTCGCAAAACTTTGCAAAGCAGAAGAAATCCCCGCAAAATACTACACCTTCACCCAGGAAATGATGGTTGCAGGACACAAATGCTTGGTTTCCCGCACCGGATATACCGGAGAAGATGGTTTCGAACTGTACTGCTCAAGTGAAGATGCCGTTTCACTCTGGAATGCTATACTGGAAGCTGGCAAAGAAAATGGACTGATTCCATGCGGACTGGGTGCAAGAGATACCCTTCGTTTGGAAGCCGGAATGCCGCTTTACGGCCATGAGATGAACGACGAAATCACTCCAAAGCAAACCGGACTTGGTATTTTTGTCAAGATGGACAAAGAAGACTTTATCGGCAAGAAAGCAATGGAAGAGATGGGAACTCCAACGATCAAACGCTGTGGTCTGAAAATCACTGGTCGAGGCATCGCTCGTGAGAACTGCCCTGTTTATGTTGGTGAAAAGCAGATCGGTCACACCACATCCGGCACCCATTGTCCATTCCTCGGTGGTGCTTATGCAATGGCTATTGTGGAAAAAGAGCCTGCTCCTCTTGGAAGCACTGTTGAGGTCGAAATTCGTGGAAAACGTGTTCCTGCCGAGGTAGTTAAAGTACAGTTTTACAAACGCTAAATCAAAAGTATAAAATCATTTCACACACCAATTATATTCTTTATTGATTTTAAGGAGGAATTTCTTATGACAAATCCAACCAATCTTCTTTACGCTAAATCTCACGAATGGGTTCAGGACATGGGCGATGGCAGCTTCCGCATCGGTCTTACCGACTATGCACAGAAAGAACTTGGTGACCTCGTTTTTGTTAACCTTCCTCAGGAAGGCGATGAAGTAGAAGTTGGTTCTGCTTTCGGCGATGTAGAGTCTGTTAAGGCAGTTTCCGATGTATACAGCCCAGTCAGCGGCGTTGTCTGCGCAATCAATGAAGAACTACTAGATCATCCGGAAAATATCAACCAGGACGCTTATGCTGCATGGATGATTCAGGTAAACGAAGTATCCGACAAAGAAGAACTGCTTTCTGCCGAAGAATATGAGAAATTTTTAAGCGAGGAGGAATAATATGGGCTCCTACGTTCCCTCCACTTTAAAAGAGCAGAAGGAGATGCTCGAATCGATCGGGCTTTCCTCCATTGATGAGCTGTTTGCCCACATTCCAGACGAGCTGAAACTGAAAGGCGAGCTGAACATTCCATCCGGTAAATCCGAGATGGAAGTCAGCCGCACCATGAAGGATATCGCTTCTCACAGCCACATCTTTGGCACCATCTTCCGCGGTGCAGGTGCTTACAGTCATTATATTCCTTCCATTGTAAAGAGCGTTGTCAGCAAAGAGGAGTTTGTCACTGCATACACACCATATCAGGCTGAAATCAGCCAGGGCATTTTGCAGTCTATTTTTGAATATCAGACCATGATCTGTGAGCTGACCGGCATGGATGTTTCCAATGCTTCGGTTTATGATGGTGCTACCGCTGCCGCAGAAGCAGTCAATATGTGCTGTGAACGCAGCCGTCAGGTTGTTTTCTGCTCCGAGGCTGCACATCCGGACACTATCTCGGTCATTAAAACTTATTGCTGGGCTGCCGGACATGAACTTGTCCTTGTTCCACATAAGGACGGCAAAACTGATTGGGACAGCATCGCTTCCCAACTTGACAAAAAAACTTCCGCCTGCATCTATGTCCAGAGTCCAAACTTCTTTGGTCAGCTGGAAGAAGTAGAAAAAGCTGCTGAGCTGATTCATTCGGTAGGCGGAAAGCTCATCTGCGGATGCAACCCGATTGCACTCGGTGCACTCAAAACTCCTGCCGAACAGGGTGCTGATATCGCTGTTGGAGAAGGTCAGCCTTTGGGTATACCGCTGTCCTTTGGTGGTCCATACCTTGGTTTTATGGCAGCAACCTCCGCTATGATGCGAAAACTCCCCGGCAGAATTGTCGGTGAAACCACCGACGTGGATGGAAAACGTGCTTTTGTCCTGACTTTGCAGGCAAGAGAACAGCACATCCGCCGCGAAAAAGCTTCCAGCAACATCTGCTCTAATCAGGCGTTGTGCGCTATGACCGCCTCAGTTTATCTGGCAGCAATGGGACCAGAAGGACTGCGCCGTGCTGCCCTGATGTGCTATCAGAATGCACACACTCTGGCAGAAAAACTCTGCTGTATCCCTGGCATCCAGTTAAAATACACCGGTACCTTCTTCCACGAATTTGTTACCGAACAGGCAGACAGCGACCGCATCCTGTCTGCTCTGGAAAAAGAAGGAATCCTTGGCGGATATCCTCTTGAAAACGGCGACATCCTCTGGTGCGCAACCGAAAAGAACACCGCAGAGGAAATTGACAAGGTCGTTAATATCATCAGAAAGGAGCTTATGTAATGCAACTGTTATTTGAACGCAGCCATCCGGGCAGAGGATGCACCATCCTTCCAGCCTGCGATGACATCAATCTGGACGCTTCTCTTTGCAGGGCACAGGCTCCCCATCTTCCACAGCTGAGTGAAAACGAAATCAGCCGACACTATACTGAGCTTGCAAAACAGACTCATGGTGTCAATGATGGTTTTTATCCGCTTGGCTCCTGCACTATGAAATATAACCCGAAGATCAATGAAGAAATTGCTTCTCTTCCGGGCTTTACCGAAATTCATCCACTTCAGCCGGAACATACCTCCCAGGGTTGTCTGGAAGTTTTGAGCCTTGCTGACAAATTATTTAGCGAAATTACCGGCATGGATGCTATGACCTTCCAGCCTGCAGCAGGTGCCCATGGTGAGTTGACCGGTCTGATGCTAATTAAAGCTTACCATCAGGTAAACGGTCATCATGACCGTACCAAGATTCTGGTTCCGGACTCTGCACACGGCACCAACCCTGCTTCCGCTTCGATGGCAGGTTTTCAGGTCGTCAGCATTCCTTCCCTTCCAAACGGATGTGTTGACACCGAGGCTCTGCGTCAGGCTGCGGATGAACATACCGCAGGATTGATGCTGACCAATCCAAATACCGTCGGACTCTTTGACCAGAATATCTCCGAGATCACCTCTATCGTCCATCAGGCAGGCGGTCTTTGCTACTACGACGGCGCAAACCTCAACGCCATCATGGGAATCGTTCGTCCGGGTGATATGGGATTTGACGTTGTCCATCTGAACCTGCACAAGACCTTCTCCACCCCACACGGCGGCGGCGGTCCTGGTTCCGGTGCAGTCGGATGCAAAGAATTCTTAAAACCGTTCCTCCCATCCCCAACTGTCTGCAAAGATGAAAACGGCTATCACTTCTGCCGCAATAATCCACAGAGCATCGGTTCCGTCAAGGAATTCTACGGAAACTTCCTGGTTGTCGTTCGAGCTCTGACCTATGTCCTGACACTTGGAAAAGAAGGTATCCCGGAGGCTTCTTCTAATGCAGTATTAAACTGCAACTACATGATGAATCACCTCAAGGATCTTTATGACATGGCATTCGACACCGGATGTATGCACGAATTTGTCATGACACTGGAAAAGCTCAAGAAGGAAAAGGATGTTTCTGCGATGGATGTTGCAAAAGCTCTGCTGGACAACGGAATCCATCCACCAACAATGTACTTCCCTCTTATCGTTCATGAAGCACTGATGGTAGAGCCGACCGAAACAGAACCTCGCGAGGTTCTCGACCACGCAATCGAAGTATTCCGCAGCATTTATCAGACTGCAATGGAACAGCCGGAATCTCTGCATGAAATGCCGCTGCATACGCCGGTTCGTCGTCTGGACGAGGTTGGTGCTGCAAGAAATCCAAAGCTTCGTTTTTCCTTTGAATAAATTATTCCTTTCAGGAGGTATCCTCAGATGATCGAAACGCTTTCTTATTATATCGGCAATTCCCTAAACCCTTATCTGAACCTTTCCATCGAAGAATACCTCCTGGATACGGTACAGCCTGGGCAGATGATTCTGTATCTGTGGCAGAACGAACGTACCGTTGTAATCGGCAAAAACCAAAATGCCTGGAAGGAATGCCGCTTTCAGGAACTGGAACAGGATGGCGGGCATCTTGCCCGCCGGCTTTCCGGTGGAGGTGCCGTATTCCACGATACAGGGAATCTCAACTTCACCTTTCTTGTTCCTACCAAAGATTATGACCTTTCCCGTCAGATGTCGGTCATTCTGGAGGCAGTGCGCAGTTTGGGAATTGACGCACAGAAATCCGGCCGCAACGACATCACCATTGATGGAAAAAAGTTTTCCGGCAACGCATTCTGTCAGAAAGGCGAAAACTCCTATCATCATGGCACTTTGATGCTTCATGTTGATACGCAGAAGGTCGCACATTACTTGAATGTATCAGAAAAAAAGCTGCGTTCCAAGGGTGTTTCTTCGGTCTCTTCCCGTGTATGCAACCTCTGTGATTTTGTTCCTTCCCTGACAACCAAAGAGATGCAGCAAAAACTTCTGGAAGCTTTTGCAAAAGTTTACCACCTCTCTCCTCTCCCCATCCCGGAAACTGCGATTGACCACAAACGGGTCATGGCACTGTACAACCAATATTCCTCCTGGGAATGGAAATTCGGGCGAAAAATTAAGTTTAGCTGGGAAGCAAATGAACGTTTTGACTGGGGAGAAATTCAGATGCAGCTTCACATCAACGAAGGAATCATTCAGGATGCTATTCTGTATTCCGATGCTCTGGACGCTGACTGGATTGAGCTCTTATCACAAAAACTGATCGGTTGTCGGTTTGAACCGGAGTATATCTTCCTGAAACTGCAAAAACTTTCTTTTAACCAGACGCAAAACCAGATTCTTTCTGATATCTGCAGCCTGATGCGTCAGCAAAATTCCCCTGATTCTCATTGATAACGGTATTCTCACGAAAGGTGGCTTTTTCATGAAACAATATCAGCTCATCGTAATCGGTGCAGGTCCTGGCGGCTATGAAGCAGCCATCCGCGCCGCACAGCTCGGTCTCTCCACCGCTTTAGTTGAACGCCGCCAGGTGGGCGGTACCTGTTTAAACCGTGGATGTATTCCTACCAAAGCAATGCTCCACTCCGCACAGCTTTATCGGGACTCTTCCCGATTCGACCTGTTTGGTCTTCACACAGAAAACACCACATTCAGCTGGTCTAAGGTTCACGACCGAAAGCAGGAGGTCATCGAAAAGCTTCGCACTGGAATTGAACAGCTGATTCGTGCAAATAAAATAGATTTTTTTAACAATTCCGCTTCCATTTTGTCTGCTCATGATGTACAATTAGACCAAGGGGATGAAACGCACCTTTATGGAGAAAACATCCTGATTGCAACCGGCTCGGTTCCGGCACGTCCGCCGATCCCCGGACTTTCCCTTCCGAATGTCATCACCAGCGATGAACTGCTTGAGGATCCATCCTGTACTCAGCAGTTGGAGCAGGAGATTCTGATTATTGGCGGAGGCGTCATTGGCGTGGAATTTGCCAGTGTTTTCTCCTCCTTTGGATGCAAAGTGACCATCGTGGAAGCAATGGAGCGAATTCTTCCAACGATTGATCGGGAAATTTCTCAGAGTTTAAGCATGACTCTCAAAAAACGCGGTGTCGAAATTTATACCGGCGCCATGGTGGAAAAGCTTGAACAGGAAAACGGCAAACTGATCTGCCACTTTACTCAGAAAGGAACAGCTCAGAGTGTCCCTGCAGCTCAGGTTCTTGTGGCAATCGGCAGACGCCCCAATACAGAAGGTTTGTTTGGGGAAGGGTTCCAGTTAGAGATGGAACGCGGCCGCATTGTAACAGACGAGCATTTTCGCACCAGTGTCGATTCGATCTATGCGATCGGCGACGTCACCGCAAAAATCCAGCTGGCTCATATGGCGAGTGCACAGGGAATTTGTGCAGCACACATCATTGCGGGAAAAGAGCCACCAATCCAGCTGAATACAGTTCCCGGCTGTATTTACACCGACCCTGAGATTGCCTCGGTCGGCCTTACCGAAGAAGAAGCAAAACAACAGTCTATCCCGGTGAAAAAAGGAAAATTTATTATGACCGGCAACGGACGTTCGCTCATTGATGAGCAGGAACGTGGATTCATCAAGGTCCTTGCACACAAGGATACCGATGTCATTTTGGGTGCTCAGCTGATGTGCTCCCGCGCAACCGATCTGGTTTCCGAGTTCTCCACCGCGATTGTAAACGGACTTACTGTTTCTCAGTTAGCTTCTGTCATCCGTCCTCATCCAACCTTCTGTGAAGCCATCACCGAAGCGGTCGAGGATGTCCACGGTATGGCAATCCATCTTGCTCCGAAAAAGCGTTAACTTTGTCCCCAAACTTTAAGGTGAGAGTCAGCTCTCATGTTGCTTAACCGGATGGACGGGATGGCCGCAATTTCCCCGTCAGGTTTTGCAGGTTTTTCCATCCATCCGGTCATTTTTTACCCAAATTTTAAGGAGGCTTATGGAATGGTAAACGAAATTATGAACTTCATCGCGCAGCACGATCCGGAAGTAGGCAAAGCTATCGAAGCGGAATATGCCCGCCAGAAAAGAAATATCGAGCTGATTGCCTCTGAAAATATCGTTTCCGAAGCTGTTATGGCTGCAATGGGAACGGTTCTGACCAACAAATACGCGGAAGGTTTCCCTGGCAAACGCTATTACGGCGGATGCGAGTGCGTCGATGTTGTTGAAAATATTGCGATTGAACGTGCGAAAAAACTGTTCTCGGCAGAACATGCTTGTGTTCAGCCACACTCCGGTGCAAGCGCAAACATCGCAGTTTATTTTGCTCTGTTAAAACCGGGAGATACCGTTCTGGGACTCAACCTCGCTCATGGCGGTCATCTGACCCACGGCAGCCCGGTCAATATCTCCGGTACATACTATAACTTTATCCCATATAGCCTGGACGACACAGAACGAATCAACTACGATAAAGTTCGTGAGCTCGCTCTGGAACACAAGCCAAAAATGATTGTTGCCGGCGCTTCGGCATATCCAAGAGAAATCCGCTTTGATAAATTTGCTGAGATTGCGCATGAAGTCGGCGCTTATCTCTTTGTCGATATGGCTCATATCGCTGGTCTGGTTGCAGCTGGCCTGCATCAGAACCCTGTTCTGTACGCTGATGTTGTTACCACCACCACACACAAGACACTGCGTGGTCCAAGAGGCGGCCTGATCCTCTGCAAAGAATCTCTTGCAAAACAGATCAATAAAGCTGTATTCCCTGGCACACAGGGCGGTCCTCTGGAGCACATCATCGCTGCAAAAGCAGTATGCTTTGGTGAAGCACTGAAACCAGAATTCAAGGCTTACCAGGAACAGGTTGTAAAGAATGCACAGGCATTTGCAACTGCACTCACTAACGAAGGTTTCCGTCTGGTTTCCGGCGGTACAGACAACCATCTGATCCTGATCGACCTGCAGAACATGAACATCACTGGTAAGGAACTGGAAAAACGTCTGGATGAAGTATACATCACTGCAAACAAGAACGCGATTCCAAACGACCCACAGAGCCCATTCATCACAAGCGGCCTGCGTGTTGGTACTCCTGCTGTCACAACCAGAGGCTTCAAGGAAGAAGATATGGCTGCTGTTGCAAAATTCATTAAATGGGCAGCAACTGACTTTGAAGCAAAAGCAGATGAAATCCGTGCCGGTGTCACCGAGCTTTGCAGCAAATATCCAATCTACGAATAAATCATTGTTTGTCACGCAAAGGAGCCAGCATCGTTTGATGCTGGCTCCTTTTACTTACCTCTACAAAAACACCGGACACCCTATTCTGGATGTCCGGTGTTGGTCTCTTATGAGAATTCTAATTTGCAGCTTATAAACTAGTTATTTTCCACATTATCTGGATAAGCTTCTGTCCACGCTTCAAATCCGCCTTCCAATGTGTAGACTTTGGACATATCGTAACCCAAAGCAGACAGAACATTGGTAGTTGCCTGTGCATAGCTCTTTCCGGTATAGCAGATGACAACCAGAGTATCATCCAAATCGCGAGTTGCTACCTGCATGGTGGAAACTCCTGCATTAAAGTCACCACTCTTAGCAGCGTCCATATCAGCGCCAACCGCTCCTGGAATGTGGGAAGCGGTATAGTCCTCTGCCTTGCGGACATCTAAGAAGGTGTATCCTTCTTCACCCAGATGTTTGGATGCATCCTCTACGCTCATGTACTGCATCTCAACATCCTGTTCCGGAGCTTTAATTTCAGCAGATACCTCTACATTTTCCGGCTGTGCCTGAGTCCATGCTTTAAATCCGCCTTCCAATGTGTAGACTTTGGACATATCATAGCCCAGAGCAGACAGAACATTGGTGGTCGCCTGTGCATAGCTCTTTCCGGTGTAGCAGATAACGACCAGGTTGTTATCTACATCCTTTGTTGCCTGCTGCATAGTTGCAACACCAGCATCAAAGTCACCGTTCTTGGCAGCATCCATATCAGCACCAACTGCTCCTGGAACATGGGAAGTGTTATAGTCTTCTGCTTTACGGACATCCAGGAAGGTATAATCGTCGCTGTCCAGCACCTTTGTTGCATCCTCTACACTAATGTACTGCATCTCAACATCCTTTTCAGGAGCTTTGATTTCAGAAGATTCAGCAGAAGTTTCCTCTGTCTTTTCTTCCCCCTTGGTTTCTTCTGTAGTTGTCTGCTGGGTTGTCTGATCCGCAGAAGTCTGCTGATTCTGTGTGCATCCTGCCATCATGCCGGCAACCATCATCGCGCACAGCAGCATTGCAAATACTCTTTTCATGATACATGTACCTCCATTGTTTTATTGACAAGGGATTGCACTGGGGTGCAGTGCAATCCCTTGATTTACACTTACAGCTTTACTTTTTTATTTCTATCTTTTGATGTGAATTTTTTAAACGGTGTACCGCTATTATCCCTACAAGCAGAATAACAGCTATGAGTCTCATCACCCATGCGATATTGTTCGGAAGAGCAGTTATATAAGGAGAACAACAGAAAGCGTATACCAATGTCACAGCAAATTCACCGGCAGCGATACCCAAAAACCATTGTTTCCATCGCAACCCTCCAAAGCCCATCAGATAACCTGCCATACCACCTGCAGTGGGGAACAAGAGTAGCAGGACAACACAGCCTATACTGCCCCAACGCTGCACAGCAGATTGCAAAGGTAAGCACAGACTCCTTCTGCAAAACAGTAGATTGGACAGAACAAAACATATACTTGCACCAATCATATTGCCAAGCCATGCAACCACAATTCCTGGCACCGTTCCAAACACCATGGTATCTGCGATGGTGAGAACTGGTGCAATCCATGGAAGGAACATTTCCCGAAACACCGCCAATACCACCGCAGAACCAAGCTGCCAACTTCCCGCCGAACGCAGTGCACCTGCTAAGGTTTGCGGACTTTTCTGGGTGAACAGCATCACCTTTGCCAGAAATGCCGAACGCAGCTGTGGAAATATCACAACTGCTCCGGCTGCCAGCAACAGCACAACCCAAGCGGCCAGCTGTATCCGTATTTTTGTTTTGTTACTCAACATCCTGAACTGCGCACCAGCGGTAATAGGATTCATCGTAGTTGAGGCTGTTTTCAAAACCGCACATCTCAAGTACCATCTGCATGTAAGCAGAACGGATACCTGCAGTACAATAGGTTACAATTTTATCATCTTTGGAAAGACCTGCTTCTTCAAACATTGCGGTGATTTCCTCGTTGGATTTTAAAACATTATCGTCGTTAAACAGGTCAGTAAAGCGGATATGGATTGCACCCGGCAGATGACCGCCAGCCTTTTCGCCATACAGGACTTCGCCGTTGTATTCTTCGTCAGCACGTACATCCACAACCTTAACGCTGTCATAGGTTTCTACCAGAGCATCGGTATTGATGAGATGGGTCTCGTCCAGTTCAGAAACTGTCACTTCGGCAGGAGTAAATTCTGCTGCACCTTTCTGGGTTGGAACACCTGCTTCTTTCAGCGCAGAGAAACCGCGGTCTGCAATCTTTACATTCTCAAAACCGACAGCCAGCAGTTCCCAAGCAATACGTCCGTCGTCGCCCCAGCCATCCTTACCATCCGAGAAAAGAATAATCTCTTTATCCGGTGTGATACCCATCGAACTCAATACTTCACTGAGCTGATCGAGTGGCAGGATCGTTCCCCACATCTCATCGCCGGAAGCTCCTTCTGCACAGCGCGCAAGTGGCTGCCATGCAGTTGCAATTGCACCCTCGATGGTACCTTTTTTTGCAGCATCTGCGCCGCGGGCATCAATAAATATGACATCTTCACTGCCAATCTTGCTCTTGATATACTCAGAATCTGCAATATATGCTCCGGTAAAAGCAGCCTGTGTTTCTTCCTCAGCTTGCTCCTCTTTTACCTCCGACTCGGTCTGCTGAGTCTGAGCACTTTCCTCTCCTGATGTCGCCTCCTGCTTGGTGCAGCCGGTCATCATACTGCCGACCATCAGTGCTGCCAACAACAACGCAAGAATCTTTTTCATAAGTACATCGTCCTTTCTTTTTGTTTTAAACAAATTCTTTGCTTAAAACATCTTTTTATTTTCAGTACCGATGTTCTTGACACCAGTACTTCTTTCCCTCTTCATTTTGTATGTACACAGGGTTCCTGTTTTAACAGGAGAAGTTCTTCTGCATCCACCCGAACCCCGCACATTTTTCCCACACTAGGCGGTTCCATAACCCTTGCTGTCAGTATACTGTCCTCTCTTTGCAGGGCAACAAGACTGGATTCTCCCTGATAGCAAACCTTGGTCACCTTCCAATTGCCGTCCTCACACAAATGGACCATTCCCGGCAGGATACGAGCCACCCAATCACCATCTGCATAGCCTGATACCGGCATTTGCAGCGCAGGATGATAGAAGATCCCATTTCTTACCTGACCGGACAGGTAACTGCAACCTCCAAAATAATCGGAAACACGCTTGTTGATCGGACGGCGGTAGATTTTTTCTGGAACATCTACCTGCACAATCTGTCCATCAATCATCAGAGCAATGCGATCGGACATCGACAGCGCTTCTTCCCTGTCATGAGTCACCATCACAATCGTGGTTTGTGTGCGCTGATGCAATTCCTGCACAAAGCTGCGCATCTGTTCCCGCAGTTGTTCGTCCAGACTGGAAAATGGTTCATCCAACAACAGCAATCTCGGTTGCGCAGCAAGTGCTCTTGCTAGAGCCACCCGCTGCATCTGACCGCCGGAAAGCTCGTTGATTTTCCTCTTTTGCATTCCCGGAAGCTTCACAATTTCCAGCAGCTCTCTGACCCGCTGCTCCCGCTGCAAACGAGAGATTCCTTTGAGCTTGAGCGAAAATTCAATATTACCCTCTACACTGAGGTTTGGAAACAGCCTCAGATCCTGAAATACAATCACTGCCCCCCGCTTTTCGGTAGGTATATTCAGCACCGAACTGCCCTCGATGCACACATCTCCCTCTTGCGCTTCCAACAGTCCCGCTACTGTTTTCAGCAGGGTACTCTTTCCGCAGCCGGACGGTCCCAGCAGCGAAATCATCTCCCCTTTGTAAACGGTGAGGTTAATTTTGTGCAGGATCTCTTTTTTGTGCAGCGAGACGATCAAGTCCCGTATCTCAAGTTCGGGTACAAGTTGTTGCAGCTCCAAACGTTTTTCTCCCTTCTATTCCCTGTTTTGTTCCGGACAGGGATAAAATCTTTGTACGATTTTGCGAAACACCAAAAATACCAGCACCGTAATCAGCAAAAACAGAGTGGTATAACCTGCTGCAAGGGTGCGGTCACCATTTTGCAGGTAGGGCACCATGATTACCGCAAAGGTTCTGACATTGCCCCCACCAATGAGCAGTGTAAGAAAATACTGACTGAATGAAGTGATATACGCCATCGCCAGTGCAGAAAAGATTGCCGGCATCAGTGCTGGCATACTTACACTCCAGAATGCCCGCAAACTGCCTGCACCCAGCACTCTTGCCTGTTCTTCCAGCTTTTTCCCAATCGCACGAGTGCTGTCGGTCATGATGCTGACCGTATACGGCAGGGCACAGATCACATGCACCAGAATCACCCCCGGCACTGTATCGCTTAACACCACCCGAATCAGCAGCAGATGAATTCCCATACCAAAGACGGTAGTCGGTACAATAAGGGGCAGCATGGAAGCAAACAACAGCAGTTTTTGTCCTGGAAATTGGTAAAAAACAATAGCGCGCGCAGTTATCAGTCCCACCGCCACTGCAATCAACGCCGCTATCGCCGAAAGCAGGATGCTGGAATGCAGAATCATCAGTGCCTGACTTCCCAGCACTTCGCGCAGGCCACGTAAGGAAAAAACCTGCGGAACAAGCTCTGGCCACGCCCATCGTTCGGTAAAGCACCAGATCAGCAGTACAATAAGCGGAAGCAATACACCAAGCATTGCAAGCCAGACGATTCCTTTGCAGCATAAAGACAATTTATTCTTCATCTGACTTTCCTCCCTGCAACCGGATCATTTTCTGCTGGAACAGACAGTAGTACAGCCATGCCATTCCTAAACTGATAAACAGCACGATGCTGTTCATTGCCATTGCCCAGGGCCTATTTTTCAAATCCGGTGAGATGTATTCCAGATAGGCCGCTACTGGCAACGCTTTTGGAGTGGTTGGTCCGAGCAGAAATGGCAGTTCATAAGCACCGAAGGAAAATGCAAGCACAATCAAAAAGGCGTTTTTGATTGCCGGCATACACAGCGGCAATGTCACACGAAAAAATGCCTGTATCGGGGATGCTCCCAAATTTCGGGCAGCTTCCCCCAGATTTTCATTGATTGCCGCCATCAGAGTCACCACAAAAAAAGCAACAAACGGAATTTCCTTCCACAAATATGACAGGATAATTCCCACACCAGCCTGGTCAAACAGCAGATCCGGAAAACTTTCCTGACCACTGATCATTCCCAGTGCATACAAAAGACGAGCAAGCAATCCGCTCTGCGAAAGCAGATTCATCGCAAACAGTGCTACCACCACATGCGGCAGCATAATCGGCAATTGCAGCATTCCAACCATCTTTTTGCGTCCTTTTGCTTTTCCACTCAGCACCAAGGCAGAACACAGCAGGACACCGCCTATCACTGCCAGCACCGAAGACACCACTGACAGGTATAAACTGTAACCAAGCGATCGCCAGAGTTCATCAGAGCAAAACAATTCCTGATAGTAGCGCAGTGTCGGTTCGGTCAAACCCAGTGATGGCACAATACCAAAGCTCTGCACCAGTCCGCTGCAAAGTCCCAGCAAAAAAACTGCCAGCAAAAGCAAAAACGGCAGCAATAATAAAAGTGGCACAAGGCGCTGTCTCTTCATTATTTGCCGACTACCTCCTCCTGCCAGAGCTCTTCAATGATTGGAACCAGCTTGACCGGCATCTCTGGCAGACGTTTTTCCAACAGTTCTTCCTGTGGGATGGTACCCGGACCCGGGTCTACCGCGTCAAAGAGCGCCTTTTCCTCATCGGAGAGTTTGTCGTTATCCAGCACTGGCAGAATTTTGAGCTGATCGTAGCGCGATGCCTGAATTTCAGGGCTCAGCAGTTCGTTGATTGCCACCAGTGCGCCTGCTTTATTGGAAGCATTCTGAGCAATTGCAACAAAGTTTGTATTGCCGATGGTTCCATTGTCAAACAGAAAGCTTCGGCTGGTCTGGCTGCACATTCCCTTTTCGATTGCAGTCGCAATCCAATACGACTCATAGCGCATATGTAACAACAGCTCTCCGTCCATATACATGGTTTCCTGCTGTGCTACCGTGGCAGGAAAACTCTTTCCTTGCTTCCACAGATAAGGATTTAGCTCCCGAAGATAATCAAGTGCCGGTTCGATTACTTCTTTTACGGTTTCCTTATCTGCCTCCATATCCACAAAGACTTCGGGATCAACAAATTCATAGATGATGTTCCGCACAAAGGCGCTTCCGGTAAAATCAGGAGGTGCCGGATAGGTTACCTGTCCCGGATATTTTTTGACAAACTCGAGCAGCTCCTGCGCGTTGGAAGGGGTTTCCGGCGTTTTTTCCTCGTCGTTAATCAGCACCAGCTGAGCCTTTCCATAAGGCGCTTCATATCCTTCGATCGGATAGGCAAAATCGTAGCAGGTATCGCTGGAGGTTTCATCTACATAATTTTTAAAGTTTGGCAGTACCTGGGTAAACGGACCATACAGGAGATTATTTTCCTTCGCAGAGAAGAAATTCTCGCCGTTAATCCAGATCATGTCAATGCTGCCATCCTTCTTTCCTGCCTGAACCTCTGAGGAAAGCTTATTGAGAATCTGGTCAATATCCATCGGCACACGGTCAATGGTGATATCATATTTTTCCTTCATCTGCGGGGCGAAAACTGTATCAATCCAATTGTTAATTAGTTCGTCGCCTCCCCATCCATAAAAGCTGACGGTACTGCCCTTTGCCTGTTCGACCAAATCTTCAAAGCTGGTCTGACTTAAATCCAATTCTGCCTGTTCTTCCTTTTCCTGGCAGCCGCTGGCTCCCAGACAGATCAGCAGACTTAAAAGCAGTGCTATCCCTTTCCTGATGATTGAGTTTCGTTTCATCGATTAAAACCCTTTCTTTTGATCTATAAATTTGTTTACAGCAGTTTGTATTTTGCTCGATTAAAAAGTGATTTCACACCTTTCGGCGGCTGTTCCTCTGTTTGAAGCAGCTCTACCAGCAGGTGACGCACTTCCTGACAACCTGCACGAGAAAAATTTCCTGCACAGGAAGCGCAGTAAGTATAAATTTTTGAAAGTTTCTGCTCCTTCATTTTCTGTCCAAATCCTGCAGAAATCTCCGGTTCACATGCTGCAGCACAGCCACCCAGCCCACAGCACTGGATTCCCTTGATTTCCTCAATCTGCCCTTGCAATAGCGGTACAAAACTCTCAAACATCTCGCGGCTGTGCCGATCCGGACAAGGCAAATAGAGTGGGAAAAGCTCCTTCCTTAGCGGCTGTACCAAATTAAGTTCTAGCAACTTCTGATAGATACTGACTACCGGAATGTCGAGGTGTTCCTTTAAAAAGGCGTAGCAATTCGGGCAGAGCACAACAAGCTCGGTCACTCCTGACTGATGCAGTCGTTTGGAAAGTCCATCACAGATGGCTTTGCTCTCATTCTCCATTCCCAGCTCAAAAATAGGCTTGCCACAGCAGTCCATCACAACTCCCATACCGGCATGCTCTTTAAGCAATTCGATGAGCTTTTGGATCGTTTTCGGATAAAAGGATGGAAAATTGCACCCCGGAAACAACACAGAGCCAGAGGTGCTATGCCGATAGTTGCGGAACAGATAGTTTTTCTTTTCCATAACCAGCATCTTCTGTCTCTTTATTTCAGGAACTTTGCTGAAAACACCGTTTTGTTCTTCCACCTTTTTGCAGCGCATCTTTAGCGCAATCTCTTTGCCATCAATCCCTTTTGGACAGCAGGCAGTACAATCCCCGCACAAAAAGCAGTGATAAGCAAGTTCGGGATGTTGGGAAAATCCTTCCAAATCCAGCTGATATTTTTTTAAAAAGTCACAGTGACGGGTACAGTTTCCACAGTGGATACAGTCCATCCTGTTTGCTCCTTTCTTCTAGCGAATGTCTCGATACTGCCGCGCAATCTCCTCTGCTGGGATACCTTTGCGGAAACGGTGCTGCAAAACCTGCATTTTCCACATGGTGCGCAGCATTCCGCCTTGCTCAAATCTTCGCGCTGAGGTTACCAGATATCCTCTGGTCTGTCCCAGTGGAAACTTTCCTTTTAAGTCTATCGAAAGCTTATAATCTTCCATAATTGGCAGATCTGCAAAACCGCCAATCTGCTCAAACAATTCACGTGTTAAAAAGATGCCTTGATCTCCAAATGCTATTTTACGCAGTCGGACACGCAGATTAGAACAAAAGGAACAGCAACGCATCCATGGATGGCGACTATCAAAGCGGATGCGAAAACATCCAAAGGAATAACCCTTGCTTAACACTTCCTCCACCTGTGCGCACAGATCCTGCGGAATCAGGCTGTCACAATGCAGAAAAAGAAAAACTTCGCCGCTGGCATGACGAGCACCCTCATTCATCTGTCGCGCTCGTCCTTTCGGAGTGTATATAACCGGATAATGCGCTGTTATCTTTTCCGTAGTCCCATCGGTACTGCCGCCATCCGCAAAGATTGCTTCCCAGTCCCCAGGCAGTCCTTTTAACTGATTTAAAAATCCGTCAATCTTCTGTACTTCGTTGAGTACCGGAACAATCAACGATATTTTTGCCATCCTGTTTCCTCCATCACGCAAAATAACTGTTCCATATCCAGTTTAGAAAATCCTCTGTCAGATAATCCCGGATTTTCTGGTAGGTGGCCTGATTCTGAATCGGTCGATTCGGGTCTTGGTACTCCACCCAAGCCATCGCACACCAGGTCACTCCTCGCAGACAAGTCATCGTCTCATATCGATCAGTCCGATGCTGAAGCTCTTCATACTCCACAGTATTTTTGCAGCAGCTTTGATACTGCTTTATAAAATCGTGTTTCTGCTCTTTGGTCAGCAGAACATCTGTTTTCCAATAGGTCGTGGTCGGTGCCAGAAAATGCCCCAAATCCTGTGCTGCTTCCCCGATCAGCGGTTTTTCCCAATCAATGAGATAATTATTTTCCCCTTCACCGTTAATTAGAAAATTTCCGGAATTTAGTTCGGTATTGATGATGCATCGGGACATCTGTTGATCCTTTTTGCCGTGCTTCTTTGCTTCATCCAGCAAGCGATAGAGCATTTCCTTTGTTTTTTTCTCACCCTTATCCGACCGCAAGTAAACCTCTACCATCTGCTGGCACTCGTCCAGCATTGCGTCCAACGGATCATCCGGATAAATCAAATGACAATTCTCCGGGACACTGACCGAATGAATCTGCGCCAGACATTCTGCTGCAAGTTTAAGGTCTGTATGATAGTCAAGTGCTCGCCCCGGCAGATATTCCATCACCAGAAGATGATTTTCACTGTCCAAATAATAAGGCGTTGGCGTTCTTGTACTGTTTTCAAGCAGTTTTAGGGCGTAATATTCATATCCAATCTGATCCGGAAGATGCATCTGACTTCCGGTATTGATTCGCAATACTAGTTTCTGCCCATTTACCGGATGGGTAAACAGGTAATTGATGTTGTACTCTCCCTGTCCTAGCATGGAAAATTTAATGGATTTTCCTGACGGGATAGCTAATTCTTCCCGAAATCTTATTGACTCTGCATACTGTTCGATTTGCTGTATGGTAAAACTCATCCTGTTTCCTTTCTGTTTTATATCCATCCAAGCTCCCGCAAAAAGCGGCGGCTATGGGGACAAATTTCCTCCGGCTGCATGCTTAACTTATCTGCAAAATTACGAAGATCTTCCGGTTGGTCGATATCCTCCATCGTAGCAACTGTGCCCAAACTCAAACCTGCTTTTTGGGCAGCTGCCACTGTGTTTTCAAAAACATTGCTTCCACCGTAGGACTGCCCGCTGAAAATCTCCGGACAGGGCTTTGTGCTTCCTACTAAATAATACCCGCCATCAACCGTTGGTCCAAGTACCAGTGAAGTTTCTTCTAAAACTCGCATTGCCTGTGCAATGATCTCCCGATTAATCAATGGCAAATCCGCACCGATCAGCACACAGTGCCCATATCCCATTTTAAAGGTATCGGTAATTGCCCTGTCCATTTTTTCGCCAAGTGTTTTCCCTTGCTGCAAAAAGAAATCTTTCTGCTGCGGCAACAGCTCTTGTAAAACAGACAGCGGCCCTTCCTCCCCATAAAGTACCAGCAGATCCCACTGTTGTGGTAATAAACAGGATGACGCAACATCCTGCAAAAAAGCACTATGTGCCCGGGCACACTGTTCCGGTGTCAGTGCCGTTTGCAGTCTTGTTTTGGTTTTACCTGCAATGGGAACTCTCGTAAACAAAATCAATGCCTGTTTCACCGACAAGCCTTCCTTTCTATTGCTTTTCCTCCATGTCTTTTGACATCTCTCTTGACATCTCTTCGGACAGATAGCGCTTCTTAAGCAGATACCCTGCCCCCATCACCAGCAGGCAGAGCACTCCCGCCGCTGCAAAATACCAGACACGTCCCTCTGTCGCCGTCAATCCAGCAGCTCCAATGGTAAAAAAGGAAACCCCCGGAAACATAAAAACAAAGGTATATATGGTATATTTCCAAAAACTGATATCGGTTATGCCGTAGGCAAAATTTTGCAGATTGTATGGAAACAACGGAACCAGCCGTGTAATCATCAGCACCACTAGCTCACTTTTAGGATTCGAATCAAAAAGTAATTTTTTGAGATATCGGTTTTTCTGTGCGATAGGCTTGATCGAATCTTTGAGGAAAAAACGTCCTGTCAAAAAAGCTGCCGATGCTCCCAAGGTGGTCGCAACTAGGCAATTCAAGATGCCCAGCCATGGACCAAACAAGATACCCGCAAACAAGGCAAAAGTGGCCCCTGGCAGTGCAAGCACCACGCAGCCGACCACTGTCACTACCAGATAGATGAGCATCGCCTGCCACAGGTTTTGCTGCACCATTTCTTTGAGAAAACCCAGGTTATCCAGATTTCCCAGATATCCGGACCATCCAAAACGGTGATCCAGAATCAGGATCACCGCTACAAGTAAGATAAATATGATTAATTTTATTTTCTTCATTCTAAAACGCCTATTTTACAGTATTGCTCTTTTCAGACTTCGTTTTCTGTCTTGCCTGATAGATCTGGCGCAGCATCACAACCAGTACAGATAATGCAAACAGAATCAACAAACCTGTTACAAACAGCTTTGCACCACCGGTTAGCATTCCGCCAACATAGGAATAAACGATCGTTGCAGGCAGCTGACCGATGCCGGTCGCGATAAAGAATGGCCAAAACTTCATTGAGGTAAGACCCGCCGCATAGCTGACAATATCAAAGGACATAAACGGCAGCAGTCGAGCGATCAGGATGCTCTGCTTGCCATATTTTTCAAAAAAGACATCAATCTGCTCCAGTCCGGTCTTACTGGTGATCTTTTCCACTACCTCTCTTCCCAGCACTTTGGCAAGCCAGAAACATAAAGCAGCGCCTGCCATCGCACTGCTCCAGGATAGAATCGCTCCCTGCCACCATCCAAACAGATTTGCATTTGCAAAGGTAATCAAAAAAGCTGGCAGTGGTGCCATCAATGATTGGAAAATCATCAGCAACGCCGAAACCGCCATTGCATATGGTCCGTAGGATTCCACAAAGTCTTTGACTACCGCAAAGTCACCAGTTGCAAACATGCTGAAAATCTGATCCAACGTTGTTTTCACCGGTTCGACTAAAAAGTAGCTGGCGATTGCCGCAGCAATAAGCACCAACACGATAATCTGCTGAATTCTTTTTGTTTTTTTCATGGTTATTACACCCTCTTCTACAATTTCATCTTTCCTTCACCTTATATTGACATACTTCAATGTGAATATCAAATTGTTATTTTCTATTCGAACACAATAATAGATTAATATTTTTTATAACATTTGTTCTTGACAAAATATGACTTTTTTTATTTCTACGTATTCTATTTATTTGGGAGAATATATTTTATTGTTTCAAATATTTTCTCTTACAATTTTCATAAATAAAAAAGCTGCATCTTTTTCTATTAAAATATTTAATGAAAGAAAAATATTTTAATTATTTTCAAAACTTTAATTACCCTGTTTTCCCTTTCTTACCTTTCTTTAATTGGTTATTTTATTTTTAAATTTTATTTGTTTTTCAATAAATATATTTTTTAAAAGACTAATCGTGTCTTTTCTATCTTTGGGTTTTATTTCCTATTATTTTTTTCTATTTGACACAAAGTGCTATTTTTATTATCTATTTGAGAAGCATAATCAATAATGATAAGATATGGACGAAATTAAAGTAAGGAGGCTTTTTATGAAGCGCAAAATTCTCAGCCTGCTGCTGTGTGCTGCCATGGTCACCACCATTTTAGGCGGATGTGCAGCCGGCAATCAGACAACCTCTTCTGAGGAAAGTACCAACACCACACAATCAACACAAACCGAAGATTCCGCTCCGGAATCGGAAGAAGTTACTGTCAAAACAGCAACTACTGATGACGTAAAAGCTGCTTTGGAGGATGAAAACTCGATCGTTCTGGATGCCCGTATCAGTGATGCCTATAATGGTTGGCAGATTGACGGTGCTGCCCGCGGCGGCCACATCAAGGGAGCAGAAAGTTTCTCCGCAGACTGGCTGACCTGTGATTACGATGAGGAAGGTAATCTGGAAGGCGAAAGCCGAGAAGAAGTTCTGAACGGATACCTCGAAAACAAAAAACTGACCGAGGACAAAAACGTTATTATTTATGATACCAACGGAACCGATGCAGCTGCTGTTGCAGACTATCTGATCTCCAAAGGTATCAAAAATGTCTCCACCTATGATGCAAATGAGTGGATTAACGACGACACCCTTGAAATGGAATCCTATCCAAACTATGATCTGCTGCTTCCAGCCAGCCTGGTTCACGAAATTGTCAACGGTAATGTTCCGGAGGGCTTCACCGATGCTGAGCGAATTGTCGTTGTAGATGTTCGTTGGGGCGACAATGAAGCTTCGGGCTATCTGGATGGTCACGTTCCTACTTCCGTTCACATCAATACCGACTCTTTTGAACCTCCAAAAGTTTATGTAGACGGCATTGAGGAGTGGCGTCTTGCAGATGATGAAACCCTTGTTCAGTTGTTGCTGGATAATGGTATTACTGCAAATGACTGCGTCATCGCAACTGGTCCGGAACCTCTGGCAGCTTCCCGATTTGCTGTTATCTGTCAGTATCTCGGTGTCAAGGATGTCCGCGTAATGAACGGCGGCCTTACCACTTGGAATTATGCAGGATATGATCTGGAGACACAGGCAAATGAACCACAAAAAGAAACTGATTTTGGCATTTCCGCTCCTGCAAACCCTGATTTGATCGATACAATCGATGAAGTAAAACGGCTGCTTACACAGGATAACTTCACCTTGGTCGACAACCGTACTTGGGAAGAATTTATCGGTGAAAGCACCGGTTACAGCTATCACAGCATTGCTGGACGTATTGAAGGTGCTGTCTTCGGTTATGCCGGCAAAAACAACTCCAGCTCGATGTCCTACTATCGCAACCTTGATAAGACCATGAGATGCGCTGATGAAATCTTAGCTATGTGGGACGAATGCGGCATTGATACCAACAATCACCTTTCCTTCATGTGCGGAAGCGGCTGGCGTGCTGCTGAAGTTCTGTGGGATGCACAGGTCATGGGCTTGACCGATGTTTCCCTGTACAGCGATGGATGGATTGCATGGAGCAATGAAGGAAATCCATATATTACCGGTGATCCGACACAGAAGTAACTCATGATGAAAACAAAAAGATTATGCCAAGCCGTTTACCTGCTATTTTGTCTGATACAGATTGCTTTGTTGGGTGCTGTCTATATTCTTCAGACTCTCACCACCAAAAAAGCTGGTGTTAACCATCATCTTCGATTTACTCGAACCTACTGGATGCACAACTATCTGACACCACAGAATACGCTGATTTTTTCCATCATTCTGGTTTTGATTGCCGCAGTTATCTTTGTTGCATTATTCCGTCTTTGGAACAAAACCGGAATTTATAGCAAAATCGCTTTTATTCTCTCTCTGCTGTGGATCGCTGCTCTGCTGCTTTCCCTGCATTTAGAGATTGTATCTGCCCTTTTGGTATATCCTTACCTGCTCCTTGCAGAAACAATCGCATTGCTTCTGAGCTGTATAAATATTGTGCTGGGGTACACAGCACACAAACAAAACCGGTAAACGAATTCATAAAAACAAAACACCCCGAACGTCTTGATCCGTTCGGGGTGTTTTGTTTTTTGTTATAAGTATAATATAATATATCCTGCCATCACAAAGGAAGCTACGGTAAACAGCATCATTCCTGGATTAATTAGAGCGGCATCCAGCGCTCCTTCCACAAGCTCCGGTTTATTTCTGACACGGAAATATCGCTTTCTCCAAATAATCCAGATTGCATATCCAGAGCTGACCAGATAGAGTATCGATAATCCTACCATGATTGCCGGAACATCTTCTCCCAAAAGCGGCAGAATACCGCCAACGAAGTTGACAATCGCATGCAGAAAGATACTGTACCAGATCGAACCTGTACGCAGATAAACCCAGCCAAATACCAATCCCACTGCAAAAGCATAAGGATACTGAATCACATTTCCATGCATCAGCATAAATAAGGATGCGCTGGTAAAAAGAAATGCTTTTTCTCCATAGCATCCGACTGCACGAAAAATACATTTACGGAACAAAAGCTCCTCTCCAATTGGTGCAGAAATGACCGTAAGCAAGAACGCCTGCGGAATGGAATAGGAAGTCAGGCTTTGCTCCACGATATTGCCAGCCTGAGAGCCTTTCACAATAGAAATCAGGTAGTTTAGATAGGTTCCTACAATGTTAAACAAAAACAAAAGTCCGATGCTTAAAATCAGATAATGCAGAAACTCCCCTGCTGAAAGCCTGTATTTTCTTTGTGGCCTTACCTCCTGTGGCTTTGGCGCTTTCGCCGAATTCATAATCAAAACGGCAACTGGAAGCGCTATACCATACTGGATTACCTCATTGAGAATCAGGTTAAACCAGGTTTCAGAAAGTAGTTCAGGCCAGAACTGCTTTACAAGCAGCAAAAATGGCAGCGACATAAACTGATAGATTGCCATATAGGCAAGCATTGACCATCCCAGACGATTATACGACTTCCTGATTTCCCTGATTCCCAATCTCTTTCTTCCTTTCTGTCAAAACAATCTATTTCCAACGAAACGGCAGCAGGTCATCCAAAGTGACAACGCGATCGCTGAGCTTTACCTGTGCCAGATAATTGTCATCGTGCAGCTGACACAAAAATTCCCGACATCGTCCGCAAGGTGGAATAACCTCAAAGCTTCCATCTTCTTTTTTATGCACTGCAACCACGCCCAAGATCCGGTTTTCTCCAGCAGTTATCATTGCTGCGGCTGCAGCATGCTCTGCACAAAATCCCATCGAGCAAGGAGTATCAATACAAACACCGGTATAGATATTTCCCTGCTCGGTAACAATCGCTGCTCCCACCGATGCTGCAAACGAGCTTTGAGATAATTCCCTTGGATTACAGACCGACTCTGCCTTTGCAATCATCTTTTCCCAGTCGATCATGCCGTCTCTACCTCCCTTAATTTCGAAACGATGCTCTTGTGTTTCCATTTTCCGCTTGCATAGTAGATACCGGAAATCAACAGACCAAGTACCCAGCCTACTGCATAGGAATAATAGATGTCTTCCTTATCAAACCATGCTGCAATCAGATAAGCAGCAGGCAGTCTTGCCAGCCACAAGCTGATAAAGGAGGAGATCATTGGAATCATCATATCTCCGGCACCCCTTAAAACAGAGTTAAACATGAAGCTGATTGCCAGCAAAGAATAAAACGGCAGAACACCGTGCAGATAAGCGACACCGGCATCGATTACTTCCGGGTTATGGCTGAACATCTGCATCATAAATGCACTGGTTGGATAAAGCAGTGCACCTATAACAACACAGCATCCGATCGACAAAATCATGGATGCGCGAACGCCTTCCTTAACACGGTGCTGATTGCCCGCTCCGATATTCTGACCAGTATAGGTAGTCAGTGCGTTAGACAAGCTCTGTACCGGCAGGAATGCGAAGGTATCGATCTTGTTTGCACCGTTAAATCCTGCCATAAAGTTGGAACCATAGCTGTTAACCAGAGACTGCATGAACATGATACCGATGGAAAACAGTGCCTGCTGGATACCAGATGGAATACCCAGCTTCATTGCCTGCACGAACAGGTTTTTCTGGAAATAGAATTTTTGTGGCTTGATCTTGATAAAATCATAACGGCGGTTAATATAAAACACACCAAACAGCCAAGACGCAATCTGTGCAATAATGGTTGCAAGTGCTACACCCGCTACACCCAGTTTAATCGGAATGGTAAATACCAAGTCAAGGATAATATTGATTACCGTTGCAATCATCAAAAACAGCAGCGAAGTGCGGCTGTCACCCAAGCCCTGCAAAATACCAGAGTTGATGTTAAAACCGAGGTTACCGATGATACCGATAAAAATAATAATCATATAGGTCTTTGCCATTGCAAGGGTTCCATCATCCGGAACCTGCATCAGGCGAAGAAGCGGCTCACTCAAAAAGATACCGATCAGAGAAAGTGGAATAATACCGATAATCAGCGCTGTATAGATGGTATTAACCGTCTGATTCACCTTTTCCAGATCTCTTGCTCCGTAAAACTGCGCAATCATGATGGTTGCACCGGTACCAATTCCCATAAACAAAGAGCTGAGCATGAAAATAACAGGAAATCCCGTACCTACCGCAGCCAGTGCCTGATCTCCGATTACATTTCCGACAACAATGCTGTCCACCATATTGTACAGCTGCTGAAAGACATTTCCCAAAAGGAGCGGCAGCGTAAAACTGATAATCAGTCGATACGCATTACCTTCGGTCATATCAATCGACGTTGTCTTTTTTCCTTTTGCCATTTTTCTTCCTCCTTTTTACTCTCTCCTGTCAAATTTACCCCTCATCATAATTGAGGTGAATAAAAATAGATGGACAGCCGTCCATCATCTTTATAAAATCATTATATGTGAAATACCATGAAAACACAAGCAAAATTCTGATTTTTCTGTCCTTTTCACCCAAAGTTTTCATTTTGTGTATTACGGCTATTTTTAATTTTATTTTTTCTCAATTTTTTATTGACTTTTTACTAGAAAGGGATTATAATAAAGTTACTCAAAAACAAAGATGTTTTTGACACCTTTTTTAGAAATCTTCTGACCGGTAACGCCGGTCGTCCTCTATTTTTTATTACACAGCCGAAAGGGGAAGTCCGTTGGACTTCCCCTTTCGGTTTTTTCGTTTTTCTGCTTCTTTAATTGTTTTTTTAATATCATCGTGCTATAATAAAAAGATATTGTATGAAAATATTTTTATTTGCTTTTTATAAGGTTCCGCTCAGCCAGCAGGAAGTACTCTTTCCGGCGAAGGAATCTCTTCTGACAGGGCAAGGAGGCTCTTATGGAATACGAAAAAGAATTTCTGGTTGAACAGCAGTATCTGGAAAAGACCTGTTCCTTTATAAAAGAAAACCTGACTCGGGAAGAAGCAGATTGTTCCGATGAAAAAGATCAGATCATCTCTGCGCGCAAGGAAATGTGGGAAAATGTATCTTTCCGCGGTGGTTTTGATAATGTCGTGGAGGCTCATCAGGCACTGGAATCGATTCAGGCACAATCTGCACGGTATGATGCTGCGCACAAGCGCATCGATCATTACCGTCAGGCACTGGACTGTCCTTATTTTGCGCGGATTGACTTTACTGAAAACGGATATGAATCCTATCCTGCCGAAAAAATCTATATTGGCTTGTCCAACATTCAAGATGAGGAAAGCTATGAGACCTATGTTTATGACTGGCGCACTCCGATTGCAAGCTTATTTTATCGTTACGAACCAGGAAAGGTAGAATATCAGGCTCCTTCTGGTACAATCCATGGAACGGTTTCGCTCAAACGTCAGTACGAAATCAAAAACAGCACCCTCAATTACTTTTTTGATTCTGACGTCAATATCATGGACAACATGCTGCGTGAAGCACTCTCTCACAATGCTTCCCCACAAATGAAATCCATCGTAGAAACCATTCAGCGCCAGCAGGATATGATCATCCGCGACACCTTAAATGAGCTGGTATTTGTTCAGGGTGTTGCTGGCAGCGGCAAAACTTCGGTTGCTCTGCACCGTGTTGCCTTTCTCCTTTACGAAGGTGTCACACAAAAGTTGTATGCTAACAACATCGTCATCATCTCTCCGAATAATCTGTTTGGAAGTTACATTTCCAACGTCTTACCGGAACTGGGCGAAGAAAACATCGCGAGCCTTACCTTTGAGGCACTGTTCTCCAAAGCGTGCAGCACCGATTTCCGTCTGATTCCGCGCAGCCAGCTGCTGGAACAGATGGTTTGTGCCAACACCAAAAAAGAGAGAGAACTGTTGCATGAATCGGTAGAATTTTTCTCCTCCGAAACTTTTGCGCAGATTCTTGAGCGATATATCTCTTACTATATCCGCCGCATGATTCCATATACGGACCTGTACTACAATGGAAAGCTGCTGGAAACGCGTGAAGAGATGAGTGCTTTTGTACAGAAAGCCTGCCGCCGCGCACCGCTGGACGGCGCACTGAAGCTACTGGAGAAACGTCTCTGGACCCAAATTCACAAAGTCCGCCGGGAAGAGCGCCTTAAAAAATTGCAGAATTTTTCTGGAACCTTTATCCAGCACCTTTACGATAAAAAGCAGTTTGGTCGTTTGCTCTCCATCAAAGAGTGTACCCGTATCAAGCATCAAATCAAAAAATTCACCACTCTCGACAGTATGGAGCTGTTTCAAAAGCTCCTTTGCGACCGTGACCTTTTCTTTCGCATGGCAAAAGGACTTTCTCTTCCAGAGCAAATGGATGAAATCCTCTCCCTTGCACAACAGCGTATCACTGATCCCTCCCCTTACCTTTCCTATCAGGATGCAATACCGCTGTTTTATTTGCACCTAGGTCTGTTTGGCACCGATCTTTATTCGGATATCCGACAGGTCGTTGTGGACGAGGCACAGGACTACTATCCGATGCATTTTCACATCCTCAAAAAGCTGTTCCCTTCCGCCCGCTACACTATCATGGGCGACTACAATCAGACCATTGAAAAATTGGAAGGTCCTCAGTTCTACCGCGACACCGCAAAGATTCTGGACAAGAAGACTTCCTGCCTGATTACTTTAAACAAGGGATTCCGCTGTTCTTATGAAATCAACGAATTTTCCCGCCGATTCCTGCATGATTGTACCGACATGGAAAGCTTCGACCGTCACGAACAGCCGCCGCTTCTCGAACAGTGTGACGACCGAAACAAAATGGCACAGCGTATCGTCGAGCTGACCAGAGAATACCTCGGAGAAGGATTTGCTTCCATCGGTATTATCTGCAAGAGCCAGAAACAGGCAAATCAGCTGCACGCCCTGCTCAAAGATCAGATTCCGGTTCACCTGATGGACATTAACCAAAAAGAAATCTTTTCCGGCGTTATGCTGATGCCGGTGTACATGGCAAAGGGGTTGGAATTCGACGCTGCCATCCTTTGTGATGTTGACGACAAGAATTACCGCAATGATTTTGACCGTCAGCTTCTGTATGTTTCCTGTACCCGTGCTCTGCATCGTTTGGCGATTCTGTATACTGATAAACCGAGCCGTTATCTGAATATCTGATATATGACGAAACCCCACCCTCTTTTGAAGGGTGGGGTTTTCTGTACTTTTTGAGAAAGTACCAAAACAATACTCTGTTTCGATCTTGCCGAAAACTTCCCACTGGGAACTTTTCGGGGATAGTCTGTTCTATACTGTAGCTCTTGAACCTCTTTTCTCTTGCAAAAGAGGTTCAAACTCCAGAAAATGCGCTTCAAGGATAAAACATTTCGCACTCTGCGGAGTGCGCCAAAGGGCTTTGCCCTTTTGAAACCCACCACCTTTTGAAAAAGGTGGACGAAAACTTTTATTTTTGCTTCAACTTACCCTCTACACTAGTTTTTCGCACTAAGCGCACGTTTGCCGATATCACGGCGGCTGAAGCAGTCTTCAAAAGAGATTGCATCCACATTCTCGTATGCCTTGTCGAGCGCAGCCTGAAGGCTGTCTGCTCTTGCGGTAACACCCAATACGCGTCCGCCGTTATTGTAGTAAACACCATCACTGAGCTTGGTACCGGAATGATAGATGCTCACGCCATCTCTCTGACCCTGTGCATCCAGTCCGCTGATTGGCAGACCTTTGCGGTAGGATTTTGGATAACCACCGCTTGCGATGATGACGCAGGCAGCCTTCTCATCCGAGAAATGAACCATATCTTCGGTCAGTGTTCCGTTGTATACCGCTTCCATGATTTCAACCAGGTCACTGTCCAGCAGTTCCAGTACGACCTGAGTTTCCGGATCGCCAAAACGACTGTTGTATTCAATGACATATGGACCTTTTGGTGTCAGCATCAAACCAAAGTACAAACAACCTTTAAATGGTCTTCCCAGTTTCTGCATTGCTGCAACGGTTGGTTTGAAGATCTTGTCCATACATTCCTGTGCAACTTCTTTGGTATAGAATGGGTTTGGTGCAACTGTACCCATACCGCCGGTGTTAAGGCCCTTGTCTCCGTCCAGAGCGCGTTTGTGGTCCATCGAAGAAACCATCGGAACAACAGTTTTTCCATCCACAAATGCCAGAACAGAAACTTCCGGTCCAGTCAGGAATTCTTCCACAACAACATGGTTGCCGCTGGTACCGAATACCTTTTCTTCCATGATCTCGTGCAGACCTTCTTTTGCTTCCTCATGGTTTGCAGCGATAATAACGCCTTTGCCCAGTGCCAGACCGTCTGCCTTGATGACTACCGGGTACTCATTCTTCTCCTCGATATAGGAAAGTGCTTTTGCCGGGTCATCAAATACTTCATAAGAAGCAGTTGGGATATTAAATTCCTTCATCAGGTTTTTGGAGAAAACCTTGCTTGCCTCGATCTGTGCAGCATCTTTGGTTGGACCAAAGGTCATAATACCTTCTTTGTTGAGCGCATCGACCATACCTGCTGCAAGCGGGTCATCCGGTGCAACAACAACCAGATCAATCGCATTTTCTTTGGAGAAGTTTACAACTCCCTCAATATCCATCGCTTTAATGTCCACGCACTGTGCATCAGCGCTGATACCGCCGTTACCTGGACAGCAATAGATTTTTTCTGCTTTTGGACTTTGTTTTAATTTGCGGATAATTGCGTGTTCTCTGCCGCCGGAGCCTACTACCAGAATTTTCATAGCAATCTTCCTTCCCTGTCAGATAGTTTCAAAAGAGGGGAAGGAAATCTTCCTTCCCCCTTGATTGGTTTCGATTAATGATGGAACAGACGGATACCGGTGAATGCCAGAACCATGTTGTATTTATCGCAGGTTTCGATAACGTTGTCGTCACGGATCGAGCCGCCTGGTTCTGCAATGTACTGTACACCGGTACGGTGTGCTCTTTCAATGTTGTCACCGAATGGGAAGAACGCATCCGAACCCAGAGAAACACCGGTCAGAGTATCCAGCCATGCACGTTTTTCTTCTCTGGTCAGAGGTTCTGGTTTTTCGGTGAAGAAGTTTTCCCAGATACCATCAGCCAGAACGTCCATATAATCATCAGAGATATAAACGTCGATGGTGTTGTCACGGTCAGCTCTGCGGATATCTTTCTTGAATGGCAGGTTCATTACCTTTTCATGCTGACGCAGATACCAGATATCAGCCTTGTTGCCAGCCAGTCTGGTGCAGTGGATTCTGGACTGCTGACCAGCACCGATACCGATTGCCTGACCATCCTTAACATAGCATACCGAGTTGGACTGGGTATATTTGAGAGCAATGAGGGAAATGAGCAGGTCGATCTTTGCGTTTTCTGGCAGTTCTTTGTTCTGGGAAACGATATTGTTGAACAGCTCTTTGTCGATCTTCAGGTTGTTTCTTCCCTGTTCAAAGGTAACACCGAATACATCTTTGTGTTCGATTTCCTGTGGAACATAGGAAGGATCGATCTCGATTACATTGTAGCTGCCTTTGCGTTTCTCCTTGAGAATTGCCAGAGCTTCCTCGGTATAACCCGGAGCGATGACGCCGTCGGAAACTTCACGTTTGATGATTCTTGCAGTGCATTCATCACAAACATCGGACAGTGCGATAAAGTCACCGTAGGAGGACATTCTGTCTGCGCCTCTTGCTCTTGCATAAGCGCTTGCAATTGGAGAAAGCTCACCCAGATCGTCTACAAAGTAGATTTTCTTCATGGTGTCATCAAGCGGCAGACCAACTGCTGCGCCTGCTGGAGAAACGTGTTTGAAGGAAGCTGCTGCCGGAAGTCCGGTTGCTTCTTTGAGTTCTTTTACCAGCTGCCAGCTGTTGAATGCGTCCAGGAAGTTGATATAGCCTGGTTTACCGTTGAGAACCTTGATTGGAAGTTCGCTGCCGTCTTTCATAAAGATTCTGGACGGTTTCTGATTTGGGTTACATCCATATTTTAAAGCCAGTTCGTTTGCCATAAAAAATCCATCCTTTCCTTAAAACAAGTTCTGTTTTCCGATCGACTATTTGTTCTTGTTGATGATTCTGGTTTCGATTTCGCCGCTTTCAACATCGATAAAGCGGGTAAAGAGAGAAACCTTGTTGTCTGCATTGAGGTTTTCCCAGATTTCATTGGTGAAAGCATCGATATCGCCGGAGATTACAACTGGAGTTGGCTCTCCTTCGTAGGATGGGATCGGGCTGCCATCACATTTGTATGTATGGATAAAGTGACCTTCTCCTGCTTTTGGATCGGTGTATTCAAAGAAGTATCTGCGTGTGCTGGAAGAATCATTGTTGTTGCTCTTGAGAATCGAGAGTTTGTAATCAAAGCCTTCTACCAGGCCGGAGATACGAGGAGTAAAGTTTGGTGCATCCGGTTCAAAGGTTCTGGTGCGCAGTGCTTCTTCGAAAGATTTGCCCTCTTTGAGGAAATCATAGATGGTATCAGTCTGGTCACCATTCGTTACAACAGTCTGTTTTCCGAGAACTCTGACTGGAGCATAAATGATGAGGGATGGGTCTTCCAGTTTTGCAGGATCAAATGCCTCAGTGCGGATACCGCCTTCCTGTTCTACAAAAACACGGTTGCGGCTGTTTTCACTTCTGCCCATGATGAAATAAGCAATAACTGCTTTTTTGCCATCCTCGCTTCTGCCCAGAACAATTCCTCTGCCAGGATAGGTGTTGCCGCGCAGTTCTTCTGCCAGATTTACGTATTTCATAAGAGATTCCTCCACCCAAAATTGTTTATTTGTTGTCTTTTTCCTTCTGAATTTCTTCACAGAGCATTGCAGTCGCTTTTGGTAAAAGCTCCCATTCTGCCTGCTCCATAACCCTTCTCTGCAAGGTTTCCGGTGTATCGTCCGGTTCGATGTAAACTGCTTTTTGCAGAATGATGCTGCCGCCGTCGGTCACTTCATTGACAAAATGTACCGTTGCACCAGTTACCTTGACGCCATACTCCAGCGCAGCTTCATGTACCTTGAGTCCATAAAAACCGTTTCCGCAGAAGGATGGAATCAGAGATGGATGAATGTTGATGATGCGGTTTGGATAAGCGTCGATCACTTCTTTACCCAGAATGCTTAAAAATCCTGCCAGCACCACCAGCTCAATACCGTGGCTTTTCAGTTCAGAAACAAGCTTTTTATCAAAGTTTTCTGCACTGCCGCACTCTTTTCGGCTGATCACCATCGACTCGATACCGGCTTTTTCTGCCCGCTCCAGGGCATAGACGCCTGCCCGGGAACTGATGACCAGGCTGATCTGTCCACATCCAAGCTCTCCTGCCTGCTGACGGTCAATCAGTGCCTGAAGGTTTGTTCCGCCGCCGGAAACCAACACTGCTATTTTAACCATAAAAGCTGCCCCTTTTGTTTTAAAATGAAAAGCAGACGCAGCACATAATTTATGACGCGTCTGCTTTTTGATCCAATCAAGTCAGATTAAAGGATTTCGATGTTTTTCTCTCCTGCCTGAACTTCGCCGATGATGTAAGCATCTTCTCCTGCTGCCTTGAGAACTTCCAGTGCTTTGTCAGCTTCTTCTTTGGAAACGATTGCGATCATGCCGACACCCATGTTAAAGGTGTTGAACATATCACGTTCTGGAATTTCGCCGACTCTCTGGATTTCCTCAAAGATTGGCAGTACACGAACTTTGCTGCGGTCGATCACTGCTTTTGTTCTGCTGTTGAGTGCTCGTGGAATGTTTTCATAGAATCCGCCGCCGGTTACATGGACGATGGATTTTACCTTAACTTCATCGATGAGCTTGAGCATTGGTTTTACATACAGCTTGGTTGGGGTAAGCAGGGTTTCGCCCAGAGTGGAACCATTAAACTCTTTAAAGATGTTTCTTGGTGTGTTCTCCAGATCAAATACCTTTCTTACCAGAGAGAAACCGTTGGAATGTACACCGGAGGATGGAAGCGCGATCAGAACATCGCCAACCTCAACATTTTCCGGATCAATCATCTTGTCCTTGTCCACTACACCAACGCTGAATCCAGCAACGTCATATTCGTCAACTGGGTAAAAACCTGGCATTTCTGCGGTTTCACCGCCAACCAGAGCACATCCGGTTTCAACACAGCCATCTGCAACACCTTTTACGATGTCTGCAACCTTTTCCGGGATGTTTTTGCCCAGTGCGATATAATCAAGGAAGATAAGTGGTTTTGCTCCGCAGCAGATGATGTCGTTTACACACATTGCTACACAGTCGATACCAACGGTATCATGCTTGTCGAGCATAAATGCCAGCTTCAGTTTTGTGCCAACACCGTCTGTACCGGAAACCAGAACCGGTTTGGTGATACCGGTCAGATCCAGCTCAAAGGCGCCGCCGAATCCACCGATTCCGGTCATCATGCCTGCTGTCATCGTTCTGGCAACGTGTGCCTTCATCAATTCAACTGCTTTGTATCCGGCTGTTACGTCTACGCCGGCTGCCTTATAGCTTTCGCTGAAACTCTCGCTCATATCGTCTAAATCCTTTCCTGTTAATCCACTCTGCTTTTATTTGTTGCAGAGCTTCTGAGAAAATTTGTCACATGGTTTTTCTTCCGGAACATCAATTGGATATTTTCCGGTGAAGCAGCCCATACAGAACTCACATCCTGTTGTGGTGCGTGCAATCTGTGCGCAGTGTTCAATGCTCAGGTAACCCAGAGTATCTACATCGAGTGTGCGACGGATTTCTTCCATAGACATACGGCAGGCAATCAGTTTATCTTTGCTGTCGATGTCAGTACCGAAGTAGCATGGGTTGATGAACGGAGGGGAAGAAATACGAAGATGTACTTCTGTTGCTCCGGCATCGCGCAGCATCTTGGTAATCTGGATGCTGGTGGTACCTCTTACGATAGAGTCATCGACCAGAACAACACGTTTGCCTTTTACTGCTGCTTCGAGAACATTAAGTTTGATGTGAACTGCACGTTCTCTTTCCTTCTGAGTCGGCAGGATGAAGGTACGGCCAATATAACGATTCTTGATAAAGCCGATTCCGTATGGAATACCGGACTCTTCCGCATAACCGAGTGCTGCATCCAGACCGGAGTCCGGAGAACCGATAACGATATCTGCCTCTACCGGATGTTCCTGTGCAAGGAATGCACCTGCACGTTTTCTTGCCATATGAACGCTTTCGCCTTCGATCACCGAATCCGGACGAGCAGTGTATACATATTCAAATACACACAGACCGCTCTTCTGTCCACAGTGGCTTTCGAGGCTACGAACACCGCTTCTGTCAACAACAATGATTTCGCCCGGACGAACATCTCGTACAAACTTTGCACCGATGCTGTCGAATGCACAGCTTTCCGAAGCAAAAACAATCTCGCCGCCCATTTTGCCCATTGCAAGCGGTCTGATACCCTGTGGGTCTCTGACTGCCATCAGTTTTTGTGGGGACATAACAACCATCGAATAAGCTCCTTTGAGCTTGTCCATTGCTTTTTCGATTGCTTCCTCAATGGAATTTGTGTGCAGACGCTCATTGATGATAACATGGGAAATAATCTCTGCATCCGAATTGGAATGGAAGATTGCGCCTTTGAGCTCCAGCTCTTCTTTCAGTTCCAGCGCATTTACCAGAGCACCATTAAAAGCCAGTGCCATGCTTCCTTTGATATGGCGAACAACCAGTGGTTGTGCATCTGCACGCTCCGGATTGCTTGCGCCGTACAGAACATGACCTACTGCCATTCTGCCGCTGCCCAGATCGCTCAGCACACGCTGATTAAAGGTATCCGGTACAAGACCCAGATCACGGTAAGATCTGATGATACCATCATCGTTGACAGCAATACCACAGCTCTGCTGACCTCTGTGCTGAAGAGCATAAAGTGCCATATAGGTGTCTCCGACAACACTGGTTGTGCTTTCCGGAGAGTATACACCAAAAACGCCACACTCTTCATGAATCTGATCAAACATCAAAAAGTCCCCTTTCCAATTCATACAAATCAATTCTGTTTTTCTAAGTTAAAAACAGTTTTGACCTCTCTGTTTTTATTACACATCCGGCTTCAAACTTTTTTGAAGCCGGTTTAAAACAAACTCTGTTAACCTTAATTATTCGCCAAGAAGTCTCTTGAGAATTTCATGGTATCCAGCATCAACGTTGTCCATGTCTCTTCTGAAACGGTCTTTGTCCAGTTTTTCATGGGTGGTTGCATCCCAGAAGCGGCAGGTATCTGGAGAGATTTCGTCAGCCAGAACGATGGTGCCGTCAGACAGTTTACCAAACTCAAGTTTGAAGTCTACCAGATCAACGTTAACTTCTTTGAAGTACTCTTTGAGGATCTCGTTGATCTTGAGTGCATAATTTGCGATCTGATCCAGTTCTTCTCTGGTGCACAATTCCATTGCCAGTGCATGGTAATCGTTGATCAGTGGGTCGCCCAGATCGTCGTTTTTGTAGCTGTATTCCAGAACAGTTACAGGCAGTACTTTTCCTTCTTCGATGCCCAGACGTTTGGACATGGAGCCTGCTGCGATGTTACGGATGATAACTTCCAGTGGAACAATTTTTACTTTTTTAACAACAGTTTCACGGTCGGACAGCTGTTCTACAAAGTGAGTTGGGATACCTTTGCTTTCCAGCATTTTCATCAGATGGTTGGTAACGCGGTTGTTGATTGCGCCCTTACCAAGGATGGTACCTTTTTTCAGTCCGTTAAAAGCAGTTGCATCATCTTTGTAATCAACGATGTACAGCTCTGGATCTTCTGTGGTATAAACTTTCTTTGCTTTTCCTTCGTAGAGCATTTCACACTTTTTCATTGTAATTACCTCCATAGCTTCTCTTGCCGTTGTGTTGTTTGTCCGGCTTCTCTATTAAAATTAATTTGAGACTTTGTTAGCAGCCCAGTTCTTCCTGCAGTTTCTTATCTTTTTCCATAACAGATTTTTCCATTTTTTCTTTCATGGAAACCAGTTCCTGTGCCAGACGCTCATCGCTCAGTGCCAGCATCTGAACTGCCAGAATCGCTGCGTTTTCTGCACCGTTGATTGCAACGGTAGCAACCGGGATACCGGATGGCATCTGTACTGTTGCAAGCAGAGCATCCAGTCCATCCAGAGTGGAGGACTTAATCGGAATACCGATTACTGGCAGAGTGGTGTGTGCTGCAAGCACGCCTCCCAGATGAGCTGCCTTTCCTGCTGCTGCAATAATAACACCAAAGCCATTTGCCTTTGCATTTGCTGCAAATTCACTTGCCTGTGCAGGGGTGCGGTGTGCGCTCATAACATGAGCTTCTACCTCTACACCAAAAGATTTGAGCTTATCGATTGCTGGTTTTACGGTTGGAAGGTCGCTGTCGCTTCCCATAATAACCGCAACTTTTTTTGCAGTATCGTTTGCCATTTTCTTTTCCTCCTGTTCCAATTGGAGAATTTTGTACACAAAACAGCTCCAATTAAAAAATGCTGCGACAATTCCTGCCACAGCATACACTTTACCTGTATTTTAGTCTTGTTGTCTGTAAAAATCCTGCACCTGTTGTGCAAAAAGCGCACACGATCCCCTGTCGCAGCTCAGAAGTGCACTGCTGGCTACACTTATTCCAGTTGCAATGCTGCCAACGAAAAATAGTGTCGTTTTTCACAGTTCCTTCCTCCATTCTGTCCTTACAGGGGTGTTGGATTTTACATCAATTTGATATTCTTATTTTATCTGAATCCCGTCTAAAATGCAAGTGTCCTGCAACAGCACTTGTAAAAATCGTACAGGTATTTTAATTTTTCATTTGTTTTCCGTGGATATTTGTTCATATTATCCATGTTCTGACAAAATATTTTTCTCTTCTGCTGTGTTTGCTGTCTTCCCTTTTCTTCGTACCAAAAACTCTCTGCAATTTTCTTTTGTTTTTCTTTCGTTTTGTTAAAAAAATAAGTGCCTGAAAACAGGCACTTATTTTTAAGATAAAAACTATTTGGTTTCTTCTGTCTTTTTGTCTGTAACAATCTCTTTTACCGATGCTGCAAGACCAGCGAGAGACTGCATGTCGCTTGGGATAATCAGTTTGGTGGACTGACCATCTGCAACTTTTGCAAGGGCTTCGAAGCTCTTGAGGGTGAGCACCTTGTCGCTCGGTGCTGCTTCGTTTAACATCTTCAAGCTGTCTGCATAAGCCTGCTGAACTTTGAGAATAGCGGTAGCTTCACCGTCTGCTTCACGGATTTTTGCTTCACGCACTGCGTCTGCTTTGAGGATTGCAGACTGTTTTTCTGCCTCAGCTTTCAGGATTGCTGCTTCTTTTTCACCTTCTGCAATCAGAACCTGGCTGCGTTTCTGGCCTTCTGCACGAAGGATAGATTCACGGCGCTGACGTTCTGCCTTCATCTGTTTTTCCATTGCATCCTGAATTTCTGCAGGAGGCAGGATGTTTTTCAGCTCAACACGGTTTACCTTGATGCCCCATTTATCGGTAGCAGTATCCAGTGTTGTGGTAATCTTGGTGTTGATCACATCACGAGAGGTCAAGGTGTGGTCCAGTTCCAGTTCACCGATGATGTTACGCAGGGTGGTTGCGGTCAGATTCTCGATTGCGGAAATCGGACGTTCTACACCATAGGTGAACAGTTTTGCGTCGGTAATTTGATAGAATACAACGCTGTCGATCTGCATGGTTACGTTATCTCTGGTAATAACTGGTTGTGGTTTAAAATCAACAACCTGCTCTTTTAAGGAAACTTTTTTTGCGATATGGTCTAAAAACGGAACCTTGAAATGCAAACCGTTTTCCCATGTCTGATAATAGGAACCCAGACGTTCTACAACGAATACCATCGACTGAGGAACAATTTTGATACAGGAAACAAGCAAAACCAAGATAGCGATGATCAAAATAGCGATAATAATGATTGCTGTCATAAAATTTCCACCTTTCAAAATATCATTTTATAATTTTGTTTTGTTACAGCTTTTGAACATAAACAGTAACGCCTTCGATGCGGACAATGGAGACTTCTTCTCCAACTTCAAAACTCTCTCCCCTGTTTTGTGCTGCGGCAGCCCAGTCAAGATTATCCACCATTACTCTGCCCTTCTGATCAGGTGTGATTGGATGGATCACCTTTGCTGTCTGACCCACAATACGGTCTGCATTGGTCTTCTGTTTCGGCGCAGACTGCAATTTTTTTACAAGAGGACGGCTTGCCATAAGACTGAGAGCTGAAACTGCAATAAACACCACAATCTGTGCAGTGCCCGAAAGTTCAAACAGAGAAACAATCAGTGCTGCGGCAGCTCCTAATGCAAACCATATCGCCACCAGCTGATAGGTGGCAACTTCCAGCACAATCAGCAAAATCACGAGGATTAGCCATAGAATCGGTGCAGCAGATAGCATAAAACTACTCATTCTTTTCAACTCCTTTTCTGATAGGAACAACAAATTTTGAAAGCTTCCAGTAATAAATTTTGTGTCGTTCTCTATGGATTTATCATATCACAAACTGCTTTGCGAAACAATATCCGCCCTTTGTCAAAAAAGTCTTTTTTTGACAAAGGCGTTCGATTTTCTATCTATAGTCTATTCCGCTCGCTCCCGATTTCTTCCGATTGCTCGTTTTCTCTTCCTTTTGCTCTTACTTCACACAAAAAAAAGAGCAGGTATTTCTCCTGCTCTTTTTTCTATCGTTTTGTCTGATATTGATCCTGCGCAATGTGGTAAACAATTTCTGTGCGTTCATCATGGCAGACAAACAGCACCTTCTCGATGGTATCGTTCTTCTTTAAAAACTCCATGATCTCCGACACTGCAATTTCGGCCGCTCTATTGACTGGAAAATGATAAGCGCCGGTGCTGATAGACGGAAATGCTATCGTTTTTATGTTATGTTCTGCCGCAAGATTTAAACAATTGCGGTAACAGCCGCGCAGCAGCTCTTCCTCGTTTGCCTGGCCGCCCTGCCAGATTGGACCGACCGTATGAATCACATATTTTGCCGGCAGCTGATATCCACCGGTTATCTTTGCTTCTCCGGTCGGGCAGCCATTCAGCTTGCGGCACTCCTCCAAAAGCTGTGGACCTGCTGCACGATGAATAGCACCATCAACACCCCCGCCTCCCAGCAAAGTATTGTTTGCCGCATTGACGATTGCTTCGGTAGCAACAGTCGTAATATCTCCTGTCACAATTTCAAATCGACTCATCTTTCAATCCCCTTTGGAATGAACTCTATCTGTTTCCTGTACTATTATAAACGTTCTTCTTTCGTTTTGCAACTGTTGCTTAGGAAAAACCACAAGAAATTGTGTCTTATCCTGTCTTATGCACAAGATTTTGTTATTGTACATTTCGGCATCATCTGACAGAAAACCCGGATATTCCATCCGATCCAATCTTTTTAGAAGCACAAAAAAAGATGACCGGACAATCCAGCCATCTTTTTTATTTTTATAAAGATTATTAGCAGGTAGCTCCGCCGACCAGATGGAGTTTTGCTCCGATAATCTGATCTTTTCTTTCCAGCAGTTCGTTGCCCAGAAGCTGTGCCTGAACATTTTCAAAGCCCAGACGTTCGATGGTATCGGAGAAACGTTCTCCGGTTTCACCCTGTTCTCTGAACAGCAGGATTGCTTTTTCGATGATCTGCATTACTTCTTCTTCCGAAGTGAATACAGGGTCCAGCGGTCTGCCGTGTGCATATTTCTTGCCCCAACGTCCGCCGATATATACGCGGTAGCCATACTGTCCATCCGGCATTGCCTTGAATGGGCAGGTATTGATGCAGCGTCCGCAGTTGTTGCAGACATCCTTATTGATGGTCAGAACACCATCCACTACTTTTGCAGCTTTTACAGGACATGCGTTTTCAACCTGGCAAACTTTACATCCACGGCACAGATCTGCTTTAAAGCCTGGGATTCTCTGTCCAACGATACCCAGGTCGTTGAGGTTTGGTTTTACGCAGTTGTTTGGACAGCCGCCAACTGCGATCTTGAATTTATGAGGCAGTTTGACATCTGCATAGCCTTTGAAGAATCTGTCGTGGATCTTGTTGGACAGATCAAAGGTGTCTGCCAGACCATACTGACAGGTGGTACCCTTACAGGAAACAACCGGACGAACTTTGGAGCCGGTACCGCCGGTCTCCAGACCGTACTCTTCTACAAACGCACGCAGATCGTCGATCTTGTCGTAAGGTACACCCTGAATTTCGATGGTCAGACGGGAGGTCATTGCAATTTCGCCATTACCAAAGCGCTGTGCAGCTTCGGTGATGCACTGGCTTTCTTCTGCAGTGATCTTACCGTTGCGGGTGATGATACGAGCATTGAAGTTATCAGTTCCCTTATTGTGCAGGAAGCCCCATGCTTTTACTCTCTTGATGTCCTCTGCACTTACGGTAACCTGTCCGCTCTGTTTTGGCATAACATTGACTGCCAGGCCGCCTTCGAGAACTTTTGTATTAGTATAACCGAAGAAGCGCAGGCGGTTCTGCAGGAGGTATGCACGTTTACCCTTGTTGCAGATCAGCAGCAGTTTTTCCTCTTCGCCCAGTCCTTTTACTTCGCCAGTAACGGTGTTGAGGTCAACATATGGTGCACCGGAAATGCTTGGCATCAGAGCAGCGTCTACAATACGGTAGCCCTCTGCCTTGCCCTGCATGAATTCTGCCGGTGTCATGCTGTCCATCTTGCCTTCCAGTTTATTCTTCAGCACGTTGATTGCAGTTACAAATGGATGGATTGCAGTAGAGAATGGAGGTGCATAAGCCATATCCATATTCTGCAGCTGGTCGATGGTTGCACCCATAGTCAGTGCAACAACACCGACATCGGTAACCTTGTCCACAGCACCGGAGCCCAGTACCTGAACACCCAGCAGTTTGCGGCTGTTCTTATCTGCAATCAGCTTGATGATAAACATACCTGCACCTGGGTAATAGTGTGCTTTGTCATCTGTTGCAATCACAACCGAGATCACATCATAGCCAGCTTTGTTTGCAGCTTCTTCGCTCAGACCGGTGCGGCCGCCGTTGAGTTCTGGCAGTTTTACAACTGCTGTACCCAGAACGCCCGGATAGCTGCTGTCTTCTCCACACATTGCCTCTGCCAGAGTTCTGCCTTCCATATTTGCGGAGGAACCCATTGGAGACCATGCACGCTCGCCGGTCAGACGGTTGGTTACGCAGACACAGTCACCTGCTGCATATACGTTTGGCAGATTGGTTTTCATCTGGCTGTCTACCAGAATGGTTCCGTTTGGCATCATTTCCAGACCAGTATCTTTTAAGAATGCAGTATTTGGACGGATGCCCAGAGACATAACAACAACGTCAGCTTTGAGTTCTCCATCCGGAATTTTTACGCCTGCTGCCTTGGAATCACCGAGAACAGCTTCCAGACGGGTGCCCAGCAGAACTTTGATCCCTTTTTTCTCCAGATGACGTTTTGCGTAGTCTGCCATCTCTTTATCAAATCCAGGCATAATCTGGTCTGCCATATCAATTACGGTAACGGTCAAACCTTTTGCAGCCAGGTTTTCTGCTGCTTCCAGACCGATAAAGCCGCCGCCTGCGACTACTGCACGTTTTGCTCCGGTACGCTCAACATAGTCTCTGAGCTCGATTGCGTCATCCGGGGTACGCATGGTGAATACGCCCGGCAGAGATACGCCCTGAAGCGGAGGAACGATCGAAGAAGCACCGCATGCGATGACACATTCATCATAAGAATAGGTTTCTTCTATGCCGGTACGCAGATTTTTTGCAGCCAACTGTTTTGCGGATGCATCCAGAGAGGTAACTTCTCTTTCTACCAGAACCTTTGCACCGGTCAGCTCGGTAAATTTAGCCGGTGTATTGACAATCAGCTGTTCTTTTTCCGGAATCAGTCCGCCAACATAATATGGCAGGCCACAGCCAGCATAGGAAATGTCTTTTCCCTTAGTGAGGATGGTAACATCCGCTGCTGGATTCATGCGTTTTAATTTGGCTGCTGCTTTGGTTCCCGCAGCAACGCCCCCGATAATCAGTACTTTCATGGGATGCCTCTCTTTCTTTTCTGTTCAAGTTTTGATTCCCCGGATCTATTTTCTGTGATCCCCTTTACACATACAACTTTATTATACTCCGTTTTTAATCATAAAGATAGTATTTGCATCCCGATTTATCCATAATAATTTATTATGCTACTCTATGTAAATCCTTATGATAAAAGATCAAGATATGTTCTGCATCCGCATTGATTCTGTATTGAACAACTACTATTTAATATCCTGATGTTGTAACCAGTAGATTCCGATCAAAACCGAAAGAGCAAAATATACTGCCAGAATAACAATGCATGGGAAGAAAGGTGATAAATCATTAGACGCCTCATAAAGAGAAGGCATATGACTGGAAATATTCATAAAGTCAAAGCTAAGACGGATTCTCAAAAATCCAAAAAACGACTCCAGTACCCGAGGAACATAAGGAAGAAGCAGGCCCATGATAAATCCTGCAATGGCATTCATGGTAAGAATTGTCATTGTTGTCGCAAAGCTGATATATGTCAGTGTAAAGAAGGCACGCACAACAACGGAGAAAGCATAGTACCCTGGGTAGGAAAGACTTCCCATGCCAGATTTCACAAAAGCAATGCTGCCCATGATGATGCCGCAGGCAAGCATTACCAACAAATATACCACAAATGTGGTAATAATGATAGAAAAATAATAATTCTTTTTATTGATTCCTCTGCCCACGATATTTTTTATCGCTCCGGAGCGGTAAGATTCTGCAATCATATTTGCAGTCAACAGCATGAACGCATAAAGAACCACATTCCCGTTCAAAAAGGTATGGAACATATTTTCAAGCCCTGTTCCGCTTACAAATCCTGTCCCAAAGGATGAAACTCGGATGGATATTCCCAAAAATACCAACGCAAAGGCAAGGCATCCCAGGAAAAGGTGATCTTTTTTCAGTTGGTAGATATGTCCACGAATCAGATTTTTCATACTGCTTGCCCTCCCGAAAGTTTTTCTACAAAGAATTTTTCGATATTTTCATCGTTTGCACCCAGACCGCACACACGAACCCCATTTTCCACCAGAAACTGATTGAGATCTGCAAGGTCAATCTTTTCGTGCAGACGCAGGCTATGACTTCCAAATACTTCACAGCGGACATCTGGATAGCGGGACGCAATCAAATCTTTGGCTTTTTGCATCCATTTTTCCTCAACCGAAACCTGAACACTGCTGCTGCACGCATTTTCCAACGTTTCTTTGCTGAATTCATCAATCAGGCAACCACCATCAATGATAGCGTAATCTGTTGCCAGTTTATACAGTTCGCTCAGAATATGACTGGCAATCATAATTGTTGTGCCATATTGTTGGTTTAAGCTCTCTAGCATTTTTCGCATTTCGTATACACCTTCCGGATCAAGACCATTGATTGGCTCGTCCAGAATCAAAAAGTCCGGATTGCCCAACAAAGAAATTGCAATCCCCAGTCTTTGCTTCATTCCAAGCGAAAACTGGCGTGCCTTCTTTTTTCCAGCATTCTGCAACCCGACCATCTTTAATATTTTCTGATGATCATGAAATGGTATTCCAAACAGGAGTGAAAAATAGCGGAGATTTTCCATCGCTGTCATGTGTTCATAGATTCCCGGTTTTTCAATAAGCATCCCCATATTATTGCGCACGGTGATGTCATTTGACTTTCCTAACAACGTGTAGTTTCCCGAGCTTTGCTGCGTCAAGCCGCAAATGATACGCATCAACGTGGTTTTTCCGGCTCCGTTTTTCCCCACCAATCCATAGATAGAACCTTTCGGCACATGGATGCTTACATGGTTTAAAACCGTCTTTGTCCCGTACACCTTTGATAGATTGTCAGTTTGCAGAATATACTCCATATTGCTCCTACCTTTGCTGTATTTTATTAGAAAACGCCTGATATCAATCTAACTCCAGTATACTGTATCTTATCTTTTTACTTATGTATAACTTATAAATTTTTCATGAAAGAAAACCAAATTTATACTGCTGACAGCTTCAAGACAAAGATTTGTGATCCATTATCAGGAAAGCTCTGGATTGTGATGTTCTCCAAATCGTTCTGCACCGTGCGATAACGCTTTGCAAGAATACTCTCATGACAAGACTGCTATTCTGTAACATACTTTTGATATAACTCTTCAAAGCGCTCATCTTCCCACAAAAAGCGCCCTTCTTCTCCGGAATCCCTGATCTCCTGAAGAATGGATTTTGCAAGCATATTCCCTAAACTGGAATCCTGTTCTTTTTGCGGAAGATCTTGATAAAGCGTTGTTTTTTTCGGTTCCCACTTTTCCTGTAAAGCAGACAGCATTTTTGTGAGCAGCGCAAATGCCCGCTCTTTGTCCTTTTTTGCCATGACAATCTGAAAGTAGGTGCTGTATTTTCCATAATGCGTCAGCTCAAAAACGTCTGCACCGGCTGATGCAATGTCTGCCAACCGCTCTGCTTGCTGGATATTTTCTTCCTTTAATGCAATATCAATCAAAGACAGCAGGATAGACTGCACTTCCGTAATCTCGGAAAAGAGCTTTCGTTCCAGTGCTTCCTTTGCTTTGGGGTAATTTTTCTGCGCAATATCCAGCTGCGCCTGGAGATAAATTTTGTCCAGAGGACGCTCGTTTTCTATCTCATCAAGAAACTGTTGTGCCTGCTGATAATTCTGCTGTGTGATATAGCGGGAAACTAACATCCTTCTGGTTGTATTGTGAACTGTTGTGTCCTCACTGTCTAACAAACGATGATACAGTGCATCAATCTGCTGCTGATAGTTTTCCTTTTCCTCCACCCGGAAGAAGATCAGTCCGCCTTCCAGCACACTTGCTATCATGCAGATCAGTTTGTCACAGTTTGGATACTCCTGTATTTTCTCCATTGCCTGTGCAAACCCACATGCAAATCCCTGCTGGTGCATCGTTTCATAAACCTGATTGGCAAAGGCAGCAATCTCTTGCTCACTTAAGTTTTCCTGAAAGCACATCAGGGTGTTTAAATCTACCCGCAGCAACCTTGCCAACGCTGGAATCAATGTAATGTCGGGGTAACTGCTTCCGCTCTCCCACTTATTGACCGCCGGTGTAGATACCCCCAGATATCCCGCTACCTGCTCCTGTGTCAATCCCCGTTCCTTTCGGTATTTGCGGATCACTTCGTTCATCTTCATGCCGATCCCTCCTGTTTATATTTTCTGCTTTCAGTATAACAGGAGGACTGTTCCTGCACAATCGAGCCGTTGTTAAGAAAATCTACAGAAAATTAACCAGCAGTTAAGCCTTTTATCAAAGTTTTCTTTCCAGTACGGGAGCAGAAAGTTTCTCCCGAATCACTTTGATATCTTCGCTGTCCGGTTCCCAATCCAGCGCGATTCTGACAAGGAATCGATCCCAGCAAATAAGATATTCATTGAGCGGTGTTTTTTCCGCTCCACCAACTGCATATTTCCGATAGACCCGATCTGCCTGCCATCGTTCATCCTCAATTGGGAAAAATTCCTCATCTTCGACCCACCAGTCATCCTGTTGTAAACCGTTCAGGCAAAGATCATACAGAACCGGCAGTCTTACCTCCACAATCTGATAATAAAGTTCCGGAGCATTGCTTTCTCCCCGTTCTCTCTGCGCCGCTGCATAACACTTTGCAAGGATACTCTCATCCTTTCTGGTCCACTTATAGCTGTAAACGGTCTCTTCAGTTTCTTTCATATCTTCTACCCGCAGCGGGATTGGATCATCATAAACTTCCCATTCGATTCCATCTTTGGAAAGGTAGATATCAACCGGCTGAGGGTCCAATTTTTCTTTCCAAACACTTTTCTTCCAGCCCAACTCCCAAGAAAGGATTCCTGCTGCACAAACCACACCAACTGCGACAATGACAAGTGTGGAAAACGACTGATTTACTTTTCTCTTTTTCATCCATCCTCTCAGCCAGCTGCATATAGCAACCATAAAAAGAAACAGGCCTATACGGACCATAATATAGATGCGATCTGATAAAGGATAAATCGTTACAAACGCAAGCATTACTGCGAAAAAAGAGAGCAGAATCAATCCTTTTGTCACCCAATGATTCCATCGCGTGAGTGTCACACACCTGCCGCCTGACCTGACAGATGCTTTGCTCGCACGATACCAGTTCCAATATCCCAAGATGCTCCACAGTAGATATACCAGAAAAGCTACCGTGAAAACGGTTCCCCAAAAAATTGAGGAAATCGTCAATGCGGACAGTGGGGTTTTTATTAGGTTTACCACAAAAGAAAAGGATAGTACACTCATAATCAAAAGCAGGAACAGATTCGTTTTCAAATATTGCTGGCTCATGCAGAGATGGATGTTATCGAGTTTTGCCGCTTCATCCGTTTCGATTGGAACGGGATTTTCCTGCTCGCTGTAGAAAATCTGCATCTGCATCCATTCCGCGCACAGCTTCCAGCCTGCCTGCTCGCAGGATTCCAGGAATATCTCCTGATTTTCGGTGTGCTGCATATTTTCTTCCGAGGCTTCCCAGAAATAAGTCACCGCAAATTTGAGCTTCTGCGGCTGGATTTTGCGATATTTCCACAGTCCATTCCAAATTTTCTCCAGCATCCAGCCTTTCTGCACCATCTTTTCCAGATGAATCACAATATTGTCATAATCGTAAAAACTGAATCCTTCCATCCGGTATCTTACCTTCATACTCCTTCCTCCTCCCGCATGAATTGCTCATAATCCTGCATCTGCTTCTGCATCCGCTGATATTCTTCTTTGAGCATCACCTTACCCTCGTAGGTAATGATATAATTCCGCTTTCTGCCCTCTGCCCGGGTTTGCCGGATTGCTCCCACTTCCTCAAAGCTTTCCAGCAGATGATACAGCGTACCTGGCCCGATCATTACCCGACCCTTCGTCATTTCCCGTACCTTTTCCATGATGTCGGTTCCACAGCACTCTTCCCGCAGGCAGAGCAGAATATAAAACATCTGCTCGGTCAGCATTTGAAATTTTTCCCTCGGCATTCAGGTCACCTATTTTCTGTAAATCTCAAGTTGTATCGAATATCGATATTTCTGCCTTGATTATAATATCGATATTCGATATTGTCAACGTAAAAAATGCACACCCAGTAAAAGGCGTGCATTTCTCTAATATCTGTTGTAGGCTGTCGTTTCATTAAAATAATCTTTTAGTTTTTCCAACGCTTTTTTCTCGATACGGGATACATAGGAGCGGGAAATGTCCAGTTTTTTTGCCACCTCACGCTGCGGCAGAGGACGAACGTTGTACAGTCCATACCGATAGGTCAGAATCTTCTGCTCTCTTGGTTCCAGGTTCTGCTCGATAAAGTGATAGAGCTTCTGGGACTGGATGCTCAGATCAATGCTGTCCAGAATGTTCTCATCGTCCTGCACAATATCCATCAATGTGATGGAATTGCCATCTTTATCAATATCAATCGGGTCGCTGATGGATATATCCTGCATACTCTTTCTCTTCTGCCGAAAGTGCATGAGGATCTCATTTGCTATCCGCACTTAATGGAACTTCATTCTCCTCGGAAGGTTTGGCCTCCGGCAAAACAGCTTCTCCATCATGGGCAAAAAGGTAAACGGTGACATTTTCCCCGTCCCATACAATCTTTCTAATAATGCTCTTGAGGAAGCGCCGTTTTTCCTCCACCGTACACTGATCGATGCTCGCAGCGAAGGATTCGATCATCTGCTGATAAAAAGCAAACTCCTGATTGGCAAACCGATGTTGAGTGGTGAGTTTTTCCAATTCGGCATAACGTTCCTTCATTGCATTGACCGAGCTATGCAGCGTTTCAATCTGTTCCATGATGTATTGTTCTGCTGCTCCTCCAGTACCTTTTGCAATCGTATTGACCAACGCTTTAATGCTGTTCTCATTTTCATTGATCTTCTGTTTTAAGGACGTCATCTCTGCATCGTAGCCATCCCGATTCCCACTGATCGATTTTCTGGTCTGAGAAAGGAACTGTGCAAACAACGCTTTGTCATCCGCAAGCTTTTTGATCTCCTCAATCAGCTTGGTGTCCAGCATATTGCCATTGGCATTCTTGATGTCACAGCATTTGCGCCTGCTGCGCTCCTTGGTCGTACACATATAGCTGTAAACCGGTTCCCCATCTGCTGTCACGCGGCTGGTCATCTTAGGACGCATATAGTCGCCGCACTTGCCGCATACCAGCAAACCGGACAGCAAAGCAACATTGCTGCGGGGATGACGATAGTTCTTGGAACGGTTTCCTTCCAGCATGAGCTGAACCTGCACCCACTGACTGCCAGGAATTACACCGGGATGTTTGCCAACCGAAACAATCCACTCTTCCATCGGGCGGGTCTGATTTGCCTTTCCTGCACGCTGCAAGGTACGATTATATGCCATGATACCGCACTTTCCATCAAAGTCACTTCGGTCTGCGAAAAGATCCACGTGATTTTCCGTCATATAGTTGTATGCTTCCTCATCGGCAACCATATACACCGGATTGGAGAGAATCGCCTTGATTGCAAAGCGTGTAAACTGTTTTCCCCGCTTGGTGGTGTACTGATGTTCCAGCAAGAACTGATCCACCTTGGTCAAAGAGCCGGTTTCCAGAAACTTATCATAAATCAGCTGTACCAAACTGATTTCTTCCTGGATGGGTTCCAGCTGAAAGGCCTTCCTTGATTTACCATCCACCGTTACCTTTGAAACTCCCACAGACTGATATCCGGTAGGTGTTGTGCCTCCCAGCCAGCGTCCTGTTTTTGCAAGTTCCTGCATATTATCGCGAATACGCTCCGCAATCGTTTCCCTTTCCAACTGCGAAAAAACAGATGCAATGTACATCATCGCTCGTCCCATCGGAGATGAGGTATCGAACTGTTCGCGAATCGAGATAAAATCAATCTGACGCTCTCCCAGATCCTCAATCAGCTTTGCAAAATCACCGATATTACGGCTGATTCGGTCCAGACGATACACCACGATTGCAGCAAACTGCATCTCATGGGAATCCTTCATCATCTTTTTAAATTCAGGACGCTCCAGATTGCCGCCAGAAAATCCCTCATCTTCATAAACAAGGGCATTCTCCGCTTGCTCAATACCATAGTGGGATGCAATGTACTGTCGGCACAGTTCGATCTGATTTTCGATACTCTCACCTTTACCGGTAAATTTGGACTTACGGGAATAGATAACATATTGCTTTGCTGGTTGTTTTTTCATAGCGGCACCTCAATGTTATGTTATTGATTAAATTGTACCACATTGGAATGGAGATGTATAGGTGCGTATTAAGATAAATTTTCATATATAAACTACTATCAAAATCTATACAAATATCATTTACAAACCATGATTTTAAAAATTATTGAAAGGAAAAATCGTTTTATATTTTCCAATCTTTATAAATTTCATCCACTTTTTTCTCTAACTCTTCTATCTTCTTTTTCTGTTTTTCTTCATATTTGTTGTATGCTTCCTGTTTTTCTTGAAGTGTTAATTCCTTTAATGCATTTAAAAAGAAATAGTTTTCTGTTAAACCAAGAATAATTTTATCATCATCATGATAAATATTCACTTCCTCTATTACATTCTTCAAAATTGTCTCGTAATCTTTTGTTTCCTTAAGTTCCGACACATCAAACGATAAAATCAATGACTTTTTCTGTTTCACCGCTAAATCGATACTTTCGTGTACCTTATTCTCTCCTTCTTTCACCGGAACATGCTCTACATAAAACATACCATCTTTCGTTATCCCCGATCCAATATAGATAGAATAATTTGTAAGCTGTGTAAATCCCTTCCTTCCATCATTTTTTAATAATCGGACATTTTCCTCTGTATATTCTCCATTTTCGAAAAACCACATTGATGCAACCTTTACCCCATATTGTTTCGCAAGCTCTTTTAATTCCTGCACCACATCACGATTTTCCTCATAGTCAGACATTCCTGAAAACATTAATTCCATTTCTAACTCTGATTCAGAAATTTTCTGCACAATATTTTCTTTGTTTTCTTCATCAACATGAATCACTATTGTAATGGGCCAAGAATAATTTGAAAAATTTTCTTCAATCCACTCTATATCCGATTCTTCCTGAACTTGAAAACAAAAAGAGACTTGACAAACATCATCTATTTTTTCTAAATCACTTTCCATTCTACTAAGCTCGGTTTTTATTTCTATAATTTCTTTCTCATATACTTTTGCTTCTTGTTCTAACATTTTTATATGATCAGCCTGTTTCTTTTCTTGATACTCATTCATCACAACTAACACCAAAATAGCTGTAAATAGAAAAGATACAATTACAATCATCATTATATTTTTTAATCTTCTATCCATATCTTTCTTTACTTTCCTTGCTTATTATCAAAAATGTTTCTTAATTCTGTTCTGATACGTTCTTGCTTATGAATTAATGCTGATATCAATCGAATTCCCCAAAAAACAGGCAAAAGAGCAGAAGCAGTCTTTAATACTGGATAAGAATTACACATTGTCTTATAGTCTAAAAATGTTCTGGAGAATATATACCTCATTTTTCCGCCTGCACTATTTCCATATTTTTCTATTTGGTTTTCGACTGAACGCTGAAATGTTCCATATACTCCACTTGTTAAGACATAAGCCTCCATCTCTTCTATTGCATTATTTACACTTCCGTCTGCAAACCAATGATCCGCCAACTGCTCAGCCACTTCGCGAAATTGAGCTAATCCAAGTTTATTTAACTCTTTCTGCAAATAAGTTTCATGTAAATCTTGCTGATGTTGCTTCAGAAATACATAAATATCCATGATGGAGCGAATTCCACTTCCTCCACTATAATAATGCTTTGCAAAATGTACAATCAAAAACAAGTAATAATCATCCCAAGAGAAATGAAAAGTATATTGATTTTCACAATCTCTTTTCACTTTATTCCAGACATTCTCATAATAGCTATAATATTCTGATTTTTGGGGCAGCATTTCTCGATGAACTTCCACTAGCATATAAGGCATTTTTTTGTACTCATCATGATTGCTTGTTTCAAAATGTTCCACTTGATATCCCAGAGATTCTAATTCCTCTCTCGCTGCTCTCATTTGGTTTTCTTTAACAAGTATATCCAAATCAGACATTTGTCTAATATCTGATTTCGGATACATTTCTTTTAATAAACATCCCTTCAATGGCAGTACATCTATTCCCCTGTTTGCAAAAGCTGTTAAAATATTATTTTTTTCTGAGATCTGCACAAAGCTCTTCACAATATTCTGATCTCGAATATTTTTCCATTTTTGCTTTAGAATCTCTTCTGGTTGTTCTTCCAGTTGTTCTATCGCATAATATGCCATACATTCCACACTATGAAACTTTGCAAATTCAAAAATCTCATCAAATGATATACCTTCTGGTTTCTCTTGTGGCATTGTTCCATAAAGGACAGCTCTCAACAAATGGAGTAAATACTGGGCTGTTTCTTTTTTAATTGTCATTCAGATCGCCTTTCTGTTTCTATAGATCTTTCAATTACATTTCCATCTTTTAATAAAATCTGCTTTTTACAAATACATAGAGCCGCTTCCCTATGTGTCACCAACAAACAAGTTCTATCTTTTAACTTTGTAATATTATCCAATATTTTTCTCTCTGTTTCCATATCTAAAGCACTTGTCGCCTCATCCAAAAGAATCACAGGTGCTTTAGAAAGTACGGCTCTCGCTATTGCAATTCTTTGACACTGACCTTCTGATAAACCAGCTCCGTTTTCCCCTACAATCGTATTTATTCCATTCCACAGTCTTTTGACAAATACATCAGCACAAGCTATTTGCAATGCCTCTTCCATTTCCTTTTCTGTAGCATTCTTATCTGCCATTCTTAAATTTTCCAAAATACTTCCAGAAAAGATACCATGTCCTTGAGGCACATATGTAAAAATTTGTCTTGTCTTCTTTCCGGGAGAAAATATCTTTCCATCAGATACAATTTGAATGTGGCCATTTTGGGTACTGTAAATACCAAGCAGTAACATAAAAATTGTACTCTTACCAACTCCTGAAATACCAGTTAAAGCAACAATTTCTCCCGCCTCTATTTGAAAAGATACATTCTTTAAAACTTCCGTTTTTCCATAAGAAAATCCTACATGATCAAAAATTATTCGTTCCAAAGATTGTATTTTTTCTTTCTCTCCTTGTGATTCCTCTGGAAATTCGTACAACTCTCTTGCTCGTTCTGCACTAGCAATCATCCCATAGTATTTTGGTAATATTCCTGACAGACCAGTAATCGGCATCTGAATTTGTCCAACCAGTTGTAACACTGCTGTCAGTGTTCCATAAGTCATACTTCCATAATATAGCCCGATTGCACCCCAACAAATTGTGAGTAAATATCCTACTTGTATAAACAATCCGAAACCTGCATTTGCTGCAATAGAAATCTCTTTTCTCTTCATCTGGGCTCTAAAATGAATCTGCTGCAAATCCTCACATTTTCTCTGGGTACTCTCTTCATTTTCAAATATACGAATCAGTAAAAAATGTTCTATCGTTTCCTGCAAAAAAGCTTGTAATTTTCCTTGTTTTTCCTGTACATCTTTATGTAGCTGTTTCATTTTTTTTCGAAAAAAAGCTGTCAATATACTCATAAAAATACCTGTAATCAAAAAAAACAGGGCAAAAAAAGGTTCCATAAAAATTAGAACTGTAACAGCACATATTAGTCTTGTTAGTATATTGAATAAGTTTGGTAGAATTGTTGCAATTCCATCTGACACTACCTGAACATCAGAAAAAAAGCGATTCATCCACTCTCCGCTATGTAAAGTTTTTATAGAAGTATATTCCTTTTTGAGTAATTCCTGCAATTCTTCTTTTCTCATAAGTAAACCTATACTTGAGCGAATATACTCCTCCACACTATTTAAGATCAACCGAAACAAGAATTGCGAAATAATAATAAAAAAAAGAAAAATGGCAGACCAAATGGTCTCCCATATCTTTCCTGCAATTGCCTGATCAATAATGCTTCTACAAAGTAAAACAAAAAGGACTGTACTTGCAGCAAATACAACATCTCCTGATACCAGCAAAACCATTTTTTTATGTAATGGACTCGCCAAATTCCACAACCATATTAAAGTATCTTTATTCTTTTTCATAGTAATTTTGGGTCCTTTCTCTCCCGAAATCGATAAAGAACTTCCCTCAAATAATAACAAAATTTTCGAAATGGCCAAATTTTTCCCCAATACCACACATAATATTGATAACTTTTATCTGTGACATGGATAATTTTCCCCTTTCTCTGAATTTCCGTTACTATTCCTAACACCCATTCTTTCGGAATTTTTTCTCCTCTTAGACAATTATCTCCTCTTGTATAATACCAGTTTTCTCCTTGATCAATTAGCCTGTGAATCACATAAATACCATCCGGCCTCTGGTAAATCGGGAGATCTCCTTTTTTCAAAATTCCTTTAATCGGTTCTAAAATTACATATGTTTTATGCTCATACAAAAGTGGTTCCATACTTCTTCCCGAAGTATATGTCGCTGCTGGTCTTCCTGATTTTAATATTTGAGATAAAGTTGTCTGAACATTTTCTTTTTTCATTTTTAAACTCATTTTACCTCTTATTTTTCTAAAAATCCTGTTTTTTTTAAACACTCTAGTAATTCATGAACATCTGCCTCTATCTGTTTTCTGTCTGCATCATATCGTTTACACATATTATCCACTAATTCTTCTTCGCTAGTTTCATTCATTAATAACTCAAACAGATAGTCTGCTGTCTCATTATTCCTGATTAATCCATGAAAATCTTTTGAAGCCTCTGAGGTAGCGACTGCCATATATTCTTCTCCAACTTTATGTCTAATAAACCCTTTTTTCAACCTCATAAACATCCATCTCCTTTTAATCGTTCATAAACCATGTTTACTGCATCCTGAGAAATTGTGCAGCCAAATTCGTATATAGGAAGTCTTGCTAATTCTCCTATAAGATCCATTGTTTGTAACATTCCTATCTCATCTTGCCTACGATAAGTTTGATTTAACAACAATGGATATGCTTTTTGTGCTGATACTGCTTCTAAATGATTCTTCTTGGCCTGATGAAGAATTACAATTGCTGCTACTTTTGCATTTCTATTTGTATGTAAGTTTTCTTTTCCAGCATATGGAGTTCCATAAACTCTTACCTCATCTGAACCTATCTTTAATAATGGTTTATCATCATTAATCATTATCACGTCTTTTCCAAAACGCTCTCTCCAAAGTCTTGCGTGGGTAGATTTACCTGTTCCACTCTTCGCGGTAAACAATACAGCTTTTCCATGAATTTCTAAAGCAGAACAATGAAACAAAAGAACATTTTTCTCCAAGAGCAAATGACAAATTTTTCGATAAATCGCCAAGCTTTCCAGATATACCTGTGAAAAATGGCCTTCTTTAAAAGAGTCTTCTCGTTCTATCTCTTCCTGACTCGTTATCAAAGGAGCTTTTTCATTCATAAGAAGTTGAAACTCTTTTTGATCTTCTTTTGTTGGAGAAATCCTATATTTTTTAAAAAAATACCATAATTCTTTATTCTGAGGTTTAACCCACATGGGAATCCCTGCCATCTGAATCCAAAAAGTCTCACTCTCCACCTATTCCACACCTCTTGACAACATAAAATTAGCAGACAGCCAAAACACTGTCTGCTATAAAATTTAGAGAATTATCTGGATTCAGGCCATTCTCCCCAAGGAAAATCCGGAGCCGTCCCTATAAAATCGCTTGTTCTAATCACATCTTCTGTCTCAAAATATACAATTTCCATTTTAGGAGTTTCATATGTCATCTTTTCCATTATAACCATACCTTTCTGTCTGTTTTAAAGTCCACCATTTTAATATAGTATAACACACTTTCCAGTTTATGTCAAACTAATAGTGCAACAAGGTAAAATAGAAGGCTACGATAAATTTTTATCGTAGCCTTACAATTATAAATATTTTTCTAAATCTTCTTTGATTTTCTTTTCTAGCATTTCTGCTTGTTGTTTTGTATCTGCAGTTACTGAAATATATGCCTTTAACTTCGGCTCTGTTCCAGAAGGTCGAATAACCACTGAACTATGATCTTCCAAGAGATATTTTAAAACATCTGATTTGGGAAGACCATCCTGTCCATCAATATAGTCTAAACAAGTAAGAACTTTTTTCCCGCCAAACGAAGTTACTCCTTCGCGGAATTTTCTCATAATATCCTGCATTTTACTAAATCCGCTCATTCCTTCAAAGGTATAGGAATGGAGGGTGTTCAGACAGAATCCATATTTCTGATAAAGTTCTTCCAATTTATCCAGCAAACCAATTTTTCGGGTTTTGTAGTAAGCAAACATTTCACAAATTAAAAATGCCGCATTAACTGCATCTTTATCCCGAACATAGGAACCGCTAAGATATCCATAACTTTCTTCAAAGCCAAAAATATAGGAACTTACTTTTCCTTGTTTTTCGAGCATTCCAATCTGTTCGCCAATAAATTTAAATCCTGTCAAAACATTAATAGTGCGTACCCCATAATGCTCTGCTATTTGTTCTGCCATATCAATTGTAACAATCGTTTTGACCACAACAGGATCTTCCGGCATGGAACCTGTCTCTTGTCTTCGGGAACAGATATAGTCCAACAACAACATTCCTGTTTCATTGCCTGTAAGCAGACAGTATTTTCCCTCTTTGTTCCGAACAGCAATGCCGACACGATCACAGTCAGGGTCCGTTGCCAACAGAAGATCTGCCCGATATTCCTGCGCATATTTTATACCAAGCGACATAGCCTCTTCAATCTCTGGATTTGGATACGGACAGGTTGGAAAATTCCCATCTGGCATTTCCTGTTCTTTTACTACTGTTATATTGCTATATCCGGATTCTTTCAAAGTACGTAAAACTGGTTTTAATCCCGTTCCATTGAGCGGCGAATATACGATCGCTACATCTTTCTCAATTTTATCCTCTGGTTTCAGTAGGGATTGTTTTTTTACTTCCTCTACAAAAGAAGTGTAAATTTCCTCTGGAATATAGGAAATTATTTTCTTTTCCTTGCCTTCTTCAAAATTTACCCTTTTGATGGAAGAAAAAATATCCTGGTTTTCAATGTGTTTTAAAATTTCATCTGCAGCTTCGGTTGTAATCTGACATCCATCTGCACCATATACCTTATAGCCATTGTACTTGGATGGATTATGTGATGCAGTCACCATAATTCCTGCTGCACATTTTAATGCACGAACTGCATAAGAAAGGCATGGGGTCGGCATCAGCTGTGGATAGATAAATACCTGAATCCCATTTGCTGCAAAAACTTCAGACGCAATTCGAGCAAACAAATCTGATTTGATTCGGGAATCATAGCTAACTGCAATTTTCCTCTTATCATCGGGAAAATTTTCAATAATATAGTCTGCTAGACCCTGAGATGCTTTTGCAACAGTATAGATGTTCATTCGATTGGTTCCTGCACCAATGACTCCCCGAAGCCCTCCTGTTCCGAAAGCCAAATCACGATAAAAAGCATCCTCTATTTTGTTTTCATCGTTTTTGATGCCTAAAAGTTCTTTGATAATATCCGGATCTTCGCCTGCCTTTTGAAGCCAACGCTGATACTCTTCCATAATTTTTGAATGATTCATATCATTTTCCTCCAAGCTAGCATCCTATTTTCAGTACCTGTGCTTTTCCATGTATTTTTAGTGGAACAGAACAGGCTGGAATAAAAATACAATCTCCTTTGAAAAACGGTATTTTCCCTCCCATATCATCAAATAGGATTCCACATCCATCTACACATAACAAAACCTGAAAAGAGTTTTCTTCTGTTTGGAAGTTTGCCATTGTTCTACAGCATTCTGTGTTAAGAAGAATTCGTTCCACTTGAAAATATTTACAGCGACACAATAATTCAGAGGCAAATCCTCTTCGATACCGAAGGACACGCAATGGTTGTTTTGGCTGCAAGCTTCCTGACAAATCTGCTACTTCCAATGCTTTTTCAATATGCAATTCTCTCTTCTTGCCGCTTTTGTCAAGACGATTGTAGTCATACATACGATAGGTCAAATTTGAACTTTCCTGAATTTCTGCAATCAAAGCTCCAGCACCAATTGCATGAACTGTTCCGGCCTTGATATAAAAAACATCATCTTTTTGAATGGAAACCTTTTGAAGAAGCTTTTCTACAGTCCCCTCTTCCAAACTTTTTTTGAGAACATTTTTTTCTATTGGGTGATGAAATCCATAAATTAACTTTGCGTCCTTTGCAGCATCCAGAACATACCACATTTCTGTTTTACCTAGAGACCCATTCTCATACTTTTGAGCATATTCATCATCCGGATGTACCTGAACAGAAAGATCTCTCTTCGCATCAATCAATTTAATCAAAATAGGAAGTTCTCCCTTTGTATGAGGATGTGTTCCCAAATATTCAGGATTTTCCTGTAATACCTGTCTTAAGGTCTTTCCTTCATGCTCTCCTGTAGCCACTACACTCAAACCATCAGGATGCGTAGAACATTCCCAAGTTTCTGCTAAAGGAGACAAATCGACTTCTTTGGAAAACTCTTCTTTTAAGCGATTTCCACCCCATAGATAATCTTTTCCAGCCGGTGCAAGTAAAAATGGTTTAGCGTTCCAGCTGGTGTTTCTGCTTGTCATTGACACTAATCTCCTTACCCAACTGCACCTCAATTACCTGAAGCTCTGTGTCTGCAATAATGGTATGTCTGCATCCTGCTTCCATCGTTACCACATCACCTGGAGAAACAGGCTGTTCCATTCCATCTACTATTGTTCTTCCCTTACCTGAAATAATGGTCCACACTTCATCACGATTCCGATGGCTATGATAATTCATCTGATGTCCGGGATTGAGAGTAACCTTAATTGTCAAACTCTCTTCCTCAATATCTATAATGCGGAAGCTTCCCCAGGATTTCTCCGCATACATTACTCTTTGATCGATTTTATCTACAAAAGGTTTGATATAGCTGGACTGTTCTTTATCTGAAACCAAAATACCATCAGGACTGGCAGATACCACCACATTTTTTAGGCCCATACAAAGCACCGGTACATCCAGTTCATTGATAACATTAACCCCTTCACATGTTTCATTCAAAGTAGCATCTCCGACCGTAGTTTCTTCCATAGCTTCTGTTAAAGTGTTCCATGTACCCAAATCTTTCCATTCGCCATGAAAGCGCATAACCTGAATAGCACTTTCCTGCTCTACAACTGCATAGTCAAAGCTGATCTTCTTTAGTGTTTCATATTTTGAATACAGATCATCATAGTCCACAAAATCAATCAGTTCATGTGCTTTTTTCAAAACATACTTTAATTGAAATGCAAAAACTCCACCATTCCAGAGTGCGCCCTGAGAAATATAACTTTCTGCTGTTTTAACATCCGGTTTTTCTTTAAAGGTTTTTACTGTGCTGACTATATCATTGGAAGCAGGAATAATATATCCGTATTTTTCACTTGGATAGGTCGGTTCGATTCCCATCAATACCAGATTCGCTTCTCCTTTTTTTGCCAGCTGTTGTAAATTCTCCAAAGCTACAAAATAATCTTCATTGACATATGGATCTACCGGACATACAACAACCGCTTCCTCTTCAGATAATCCTTTTATATCATGCAAATAAGCTGCGGCCAACGCAATTGCAGGAAATGTATCCCTTCTGCAAGGCTCCACACAGACATTCACTTTTTCTCCCAGCTGGTTATGAATGGCAGATACCTGTGTCTTTGAGGTTGCTATCGTAATAATTGAGTTTGGTTCTACGCTTTGAATCTGTCGATATACTCTTTGTACCATAGATTCATAGTCGCCATCTTCTTTTTTAAAAATTTTTATAAACTGCTTGGATCGGATATCGTTAGACAAAGGCCACAACCTTTTTCCAGACCCACCTGATAATAATATAATGTTCATCTTTTCTATCCTTTCATGAGGGATATTATCTCTCAGCTCTCATTGGGTTATTTAAAAAGTCCTCATATGACAAGCGGATACCTTCTTCAAGTTCTGTGTGATACTTCCAACCCAACTTTTCCAGTTTGGACACATCCAGAAGCTTTCTAGGTGTTCCATCCGGCTTGGAAGGATCCCATTTTATAGTTCCTTCATAGCCAATCACCTTTGCCACTAATTCGGTCAATTCCTTGATTGTCAGTTCTTGTCCAGTTCCTACATTGACTGTTTCATTTCCAGAATAATGATTCATCAAAAATACACAGGCTTCTGCTAAATCATCCACATATAAAAATTCTCTTAGCGGAGAGCCCGTGCCCCAACAAGTCACTTCTTTTAATCCTGCCTGCTTTGCTTCATGGAATCTGCGAATCAGTGCAGGCAACACATGACTATGAGTAGGATGATAGTTATCATTTGGACCATACAGATTAGTCGGCATAACCGAAATATAATCTGTTCCATACTGTCTGTTCAAAAATTCACAGTACTTTAATCCTGAAATTTTTGCCAGTGCATATGCTTCATTTGTTTTTTCCAGCTCAGAAGTAAGTAAACAGCTTTCTGGCATTGGTTGTGGTGCCATTCTTGGATAAATACAGGAAGAACCAAGAAACTCCAATTTTTTACAGCCATTTTTCCATGCACTGTGGATCACGTTCATTTCCAGGATCATATTTTCATACATAAAATCTGCCAGTGCTTCCTGATTTGCGATAATTCCGCCAACTTTAGCTGCAGCCAGAAAAACATAATCCGGCTTCTCTTCTTCAAAAAACTTCTCTACCTCGTCCTGGCGGCACAGATTCAACTCTGCATGTGTACGGGTAATAATGTTATGATACCCTTCTTTTTCCAAAACACGTACAATTGCAGAACCAACCATTCCTCTATGTCCTGCTACATAAATTTTTGCATTTTTCTCCATCATACCGGTTTCCTCTTCTCTTTACTTCTGAGCTTCTCTGAAAGCACGCTCTCTTTTTGCTAATTCCCAGTCATGTTTCGTCATAATCTCTACTAATTCCTGATAGCTCGTCTTTTGTGGATTCCATCCCAAAACAGTTTTTGCCTTGGTTGGATCACCCCAAAGATTGTCTACATCGGTTGGACGGAACCATTTTGGATTGATCGATACCAACATCTTACCGGTAGCTTTATCATAACCCTTTTCATCAACGCCGCTGCCTTTCCATTCGATATCGATGCCTACAGTCTTAAATGCTCTTTCTGTAAAATCACGTACCGTATGCTGTTCACCTGTTGCAATCACAAAATCTTCTGGTGTGTCGTGCTGCAAAATCATCCACATACATTCTACATAGTCCTTAGCATAACCCCAGTCACGCAGAGAGTCCATATTGCCAAGTTCCAGATGATCCTGCAAACCTTCTTTAATTCTTCCTACTGCCAGAGTAATCTTTCTTGTAACAAAGTTTTCTCCACGTCTTTCCGATTCATGATTAAACAAAATACCATTTACAGCAAACATGCCATACGCTTCACGGTATTCTTTGGTAATCCAAAATCCGTACTGTTTTGCAACGGCATATGGGCTGTATGGATGGAATGGTGTTGTCTCTCGCTGTGGTACTTCTTCCACCTTACCAAACAACTCAGAAGTAGATGCTTGGTATACCCTAGTCTTTTTTGTTAAACCCAGAATACGCACTGCCTCTAAAATACGGAGAACACCGATTGCATCAACATCACCGGAATATTCTGGAACATCAAAAGAAACCTGTACATGAGATTGTGCTGCAAGATTGTAAATCTCATCTGGCTGTACAATGCTGATAATACGAATCAGAGAAGAAGAATCGGATAAATCGCCATCATGTAAAGTGATTGCATTTTTCTCAATCAGGTGGTCTATTCTGGCAGTATTGGAGATGGATGCTCTTCTTGTAATACCATGCACTTCATATCCTTTTTCCAGCAAAAATTCTGCGAGATAAGAACCATCCTGACCTGTAATTCCTGTAATTAACGCTTTTTTCATATCGAATCCTCCAGCTCAATTTGTTACATAATATAGACTTAACTAAATCTTTAAACAATCGGGTTTAGCATAAATATTATCTCTTTTATTTTCCAATTTTTCTTATTATATCTTATAATAAGATATAATTTAATCCATGATATTGCATTATTTTTGCATTTTATTGACTTTTTTGATATACTCAAATCAGAATTGATTGGAGGGAATCAAATGAAAGATTTTTTGTTTCACGGTGATCTTGTCAGCAGCAAACGAATCCTATATACGCCATCCAATTTTGCAAAAACAAGTCTTGCATACCTGCAGGAAATTGGTCAGCTTCACGCACAACAGCCTCATATCAGCAAACGAGACTATCTCGACTCTTTTCTGTTTTTTATCGTAGTATCCGGGCGTGGAACATTAACATATCATGAAAGACAAATTCCGTTATCTTCCGGAGACTGCGTTTTTATTGATTGCCGCAACCCATATTCCCATGAAACCTCAGATCAGCTTTGGAAGTTAAAATGGATTCATTTCTATGGGCCCAATATTACTAATATCTATCAAAAATATATAGAACGTGGAGGACAAGCCTGTTTTCACCCATCTGATTTAAATTCTTTCGAAGAGTTGTGGGACAATCTTTACAGTGTCTCTTCTTCTTCAGATTATATCAGAGATATGAGAATCAATCAGGATCTGAATTGTCTGCTCACATTACTAATGCAGGAAAGCTGGCATCCAGAAACACAAAGATCTGGTACCAAAAAGCAGAGTCTTGTAAAAATCAAAAAGTATTTAGATGAACATTATTCTCAAAAAATCTCTTTGGATCTCTTATCAGAGCAATTCTTCATCAATAAATTTTACCTAACCCGTGTCTTTAAAGAACAATTTGGAATTTCTATTAATAACTACTTACTTCAGGTAAGAATTACTCATGCAAAACAACTCCTTCGTTTCACTGATCAAACGATTGAAGAAATTGGATTGTCTTGCGGAATTGGTCCACTATATTATTTTTCACGTGTCTTTAAAAAAATAGAGGGACTTTCGCCAAACGAATATCGAAAGCGATGGTAAAACGTAAATATAAAAACCATTCTATTCCAGGCATAAACCCGGAACAGAATGGTTTTTTCTTATCTTCTTTGATTGTTAAGGATTGGGCTTAATAAATTACACCCTTCTTCAGAATGATATTTGCGTATTGTGCTCGTTCACCGGTTGCAACAACACAATATGCTTTCTTTGCTCTCTCATAATATGCAAAGCGTTCCAGATATTTGATTTTTGCATCTGGTTCATTTTTCTTTAAAATTTCATCATACTGATTCCAGATTTCAGGAATAACCGGATCTCCTGGCACAACTCCCATCAGTACGAAGTTACTATCATCATACTGATCCAGCGGAAACATCGGCAGAATCGCAGATAACAGTTCTGCTGCCCCGATTCCATCTGCACGGACAACTTTCTGTCCCACACTTTCTGATGGAAAATTAGCATCTGCCAGCACGATTTCCTCTCCATGACCCATCTCACATAAAACCTTTAACAATTCCGGTGAAATACACGGTGCAATTCCCTTCAGCATTTTCGCATCCTCCATTCATTGTTATATCAGCTGACAATCCCAGACATCTACCGGATTGTCCTGGAATACTTCTTTTAAACGCTTGTGGACATCCTGCTTGCTGACACCTTTCTTCAAGATGACCTGAAGGAATCCACCTCCGCCGGCGCCGCACACCATTCTTGCATCAATTAAATGATCAATAGAAGCAAAAATCTGCTCAATTAAGGTATTGGTGCTTCCTATATCCACTTTTTTGCTCAGGCTCCAGTGATATTCTAACAGCTTTGCAAACGCATCCACATTGCCTCTTTCCAGTTCAAATCTCATCAAAGCTGCTACTCTTTGAATTTCATTCAGTGCAAACAGGCTATCTGGCTCATTTCCAACATAACGGCCAACTACATCTCTCAGAAGATTTCTTGCCAAACGGCGTTGTCCTGTATAAATCAGGCAAAAACGCTCATCCAGTTCTTTTTTAGTCAATTCACTAATTTGGATATGTTCTACTTTCAATTCCTGATTTAATCCTGGTTTACTTGTGATATATTTGATACCATTTACAACACCACCGACCTGATCCTGCCAACCGCCGCCGGTAGACATGATCTGTTCCATCGCCAGAACATGTGCGTACAGATCCGCCTCGGTATGCTCAATGCCCATAAACTCAAAGATGGCTTTCACACAGGCTGCCGACAAAATAGAAGACGTGCCTAGTCCACTGCCTTTTGGAACATTCGTAACTTCAGAATGCATCTCAAATCCGCCGCCCATACGGGTAAGAATCTCTGTTAGATTTCCCCCCTGTACAGGGATAATTCCACATGCCAGCAAACAAGCCTTCTGCAATGCGAATGGATCATACGGGTCTCCTGTTTTCTGGAGCGGTTCAATGGTATCAAACTCCCCATGAACGTCCATATCACGGCTGTCAAATACAATCTTTTTCTCTGGAATTTTTTCCAGAGTCACTTCTACCGGAAGCTCTCCATTTAAACAGATCGCTGCATTTAATACCGTACCGCCCAGCTCACAGCAGATTGGTGGGGTATCGCTCCATCCGCCGCCCCAGTTGACGCGCAATGGGAGCTTTACAACATGTTTATCCTTGCTGATCTTGCAGGTATCATTATACTGTAAACCTTCCATCGCTGAATGCAGTATCGTATTGGAAATAGTATGGAAGCAATCTGCAATATAAGCATTTCCTTCCTTACCCTGCAGCGTCGTACCGATATAATACTGAAGCCGCATTGTTTCAGAAAAGTCCGCACAGGAAAGCTTCTTTTCAAGCCATAATTGCTGGATCTTAGTCAGTTCCTGTAAGGAAGGGGTATCTTTTGCAGGTTGTCTGGAATAGATTTTAGCAGCAATTTCGTCCATTTTCACTAATTCCTGCATTCTACGATTCCACGCAATAATTGCTTCTGAATCTGCATCATGAAAACCAGAACACAGGGATTTTCTATTCGCTTTTTTCCATTCTTCCAAATTGCCAGTTTCATGTACAAGATAATATACATTCAATGCAGCCTGAACAGCTTGCCGGATTGAGTCAGCTTCTGGATATAGATTAGCTGTCCAAAGAGTATAGTTATCAGAATCCCAAAGATCAGATTCACTCAGACCCAGGCTTTTCTGAATCTGGCTTAATTCCCTGCCAAACAGCTTGTTCTCTTTCGGGTTATCCTGCACACCATAAATGCGGCAGACAAACTTTCCATTTTTTTGCTTTAACCCATGAAGGACAACATCATCCGGAATTGTCTCGTTATGTATATCGATATAAGAAAGCAATACATTGTTTCCAATTTTTGCTTCATCATGGACAAAAGATACTTCCAGATAACAATTTTCTCCAATCGAAGCCCGATGCGACAGGACGCTGTTGTATCCGGCACAATTGCTAGAAATACTGCTGTTGACCTGCTTGCCCCAGGATAATGCCTGATAATTCTCGACGCCATCGCTCATCAGCGCGAGGATTTCCTGCGTTGTTCCAAAATGGATAAACTTTGCAGGTGCAAGGCGTAGGAGCTTTAAGCGGTATGGATGCAGCGTCTCCCAAAGAATTTTTCTTGCTTCCTTTAATTCAGGACAAAAATCACCTTCTGGTTTTTCTTGATAGAAGGCTTCCAAAGTAGAATCTGTCGCTAAAGGATATAAAAAGTCCCCATAAAGTGATAAACGAACCGTGTCATTTACATACTGATGATATTTTGCAGGAGTATCAATTAAGGTATATAAGGCATCAAGAACTTCCGGTGCAAAAATAATCGCACCGGTATCAATATCAACACAATTGTTTTCATTAACTGCACCCATTGCAGTTAATATTTCTATGCTTTGTTTATGAAGGAACTTTCGAACATTTCCATCATCCCCATTTAAGAAAACCCCATGGTTCTTTCCAGTTTCGACATCTTCCTTAAAGGAAATGGCCGCAGCTCCTTTTCCAGAAAAGTCAATTTGGAGTGGATTAAACAACAGCAGCACATCACCCGACAAAAGAACCATGCCCTCTCGAATACGAGAGGCCACGGAAGACATTGAAATCAAAAACTCATCAAAAAGTGTCGAGGATCTTCCATCTGGGAGCTTGTGTGGAACTGGACTAAACAGCTTTCCCAACGCAGAATAGGTAGGAACTCTTTTACTATCTCCTCCAGAATGGATTACCAAAATACGAAGATGATCAAAATGACCTTGTCCGGTTATCTTTTGCTCTCTTTCATAAATATATTTTAAAACAGAAAGTGTTGCCCCTCCAGAACCAACACGTTTTCCACCCTCGTCTGGAATAATTGCAAAATGTGTCTTAGATGGTAAAAAATCTTTTCGTTCTTCGATTTGCTTACGATATCCTTCTGCCTGATTTTCATCTGAAGCAGTTAATACGATATAATCCCAAACCGGAAAGTTTTCAGAAGAGAGAGATCTATTATAATCGTCCCACGTATCTTGGTAGGATTGGGATAGAAACAGTGATGTTAGACTTTTCATATGTAATTACTCCTCATTTCCAATTATTCTACACCATGTATTTTTATATTAATTATATTTAAAGCAACTATACTGGAATATTCCTTCTATCAGGTATCTATAGCGATAATAAATATTTTGCAAACCACAAAGAATAATATCATAACTTAAATCCAAAGGAACATAAATACGAATATTTTTCTCCGGCTACTCCTCCAATTTACAAATATGCTCGAAGTTCGGCACCATCTGGTTGATAAGCTGTATTTCATTAATAAAAAATTTTTCTCAAAGTTGAATGGATATACAATATATGATAAGTGAACATATGATCAGCCTTTATTAAAAAAATTATCAAATTTTGATTTTCTTTATCCGCTGTTTTGGATACCTAACACCACTGTATTTTGGGCTGGTGTCTAAATAAAGGATAAATGTAATGTAAAGAGGGGCCAATATGTTCCGCTTTATTTAGAGAATTTCCCCCGCTTTTTCAGGGAATTCAGATGCTTTTTCTCGGTAAATTCAGTATATCATAAACATACAAAAAGTCCTGATCTTTCAAACAACAACAGATAAAGAAAATCAAAAGAGGAAAGTTTCTCGTTCAACCTCATATCTCTCACGTAATCCGCAGAGATAGCTATAGTATAGAAATCCGTCAGGATGGCATGGTAAGCTGAAAACTGTTTTGTCCAGAATACCAGTTTCCCACCTCGTTCTTGATATTTGCGGTAGATAGCGCCCATGTTAGAGCCGTAGAAATGAGTCCACTGGAGGAACCAGAGTTCATTATTATAACCTACTGTGTCTGTCTGATGAGTTTATTGTGCCTGTTGTATCTAACTGCTTCCTGGTTCGTACTATTCCCCATCTCACGACTATACGGCTTCTTACAACCAATGAATACACAATCACGGGAATGGAGAGCATAGATTTACCATTATAAATAAGTCGTCCTGATTCTCTTAAAACAGTAAAGAAGATGCAGAAGCCTAAGCCACTACGTTCGTTTTCATGGAGATAAGTAGCTTGCAATTCCTGCAGATAGATGAGAGAGGAGCAAATGAAGGCTGAAGGAGTGTAGATAATACGGTTAGAAGAAACAGAATTAATACTGGAATTTGAAAATAAGGATCTACCAATCGCCCTCCTCCTTGTACTCTTCTATAATCTCAATTAGCTTTTTTCATATTCATCTTCTGCACAATGGCATCCGATAATTTTCTGTATACTATACTTAGTATAATTCCGTCAGCCACAACCAAACCATACGCCACATATCCTGATGTATCGCCATGCTTCTCAAGCCATCCAATAACACCGAAGTATCTAGTCGCTTGTATTAAAAAAATATTCCATAAGTACATTTCTAAGGAGTACTTACCAAAAAAGCCAAGAACAGCATCGATAAATCGCAACTTGATTTTCGATAATAACCATGCTGACACTGTAATAATCGGTATTGCAAGCAAACTCCATGAAATAGAATTGACAAAGTTGTAATTTTTCAAAGGTGTAATAGCCTTTACTATATAAAAAGCAAGACAAATTACACTAATAAAGCATCCATTATATTTACCAGCCATAACTTTGCCCGCACAATAATATCCCACCATATACACTATTACACTAGAGAAAATTTGTGAGAGATGGTTGTACAATTGCGAATCAAGTATGCTTATGGTAAATGTGACAATTGAAGACACTACTCCAACGGCAATGATCTTCATTCTTCTTGTATAATTGCTTTGGCTACAACTATTCTCAATCCAATCATAAAACCATGGAAATATCAAGTACACAGGAACTAACATCGCGATATACCAAGCCCCCCTATGCTCAAGCCAAAATGATAATAAGCTTGTCTCATAAAAAAAGGCTCCTATATTGTGATCAAAAATCAAATATTTAACTCCATACCACGTAACCGCAATCAACAAATAAGGTAATAAAGCCCTCGTAAATCGACGTTTATAAAACTCTTTTTTACTATAAATGCCCCCCCGTCTACTCAATGACATATACAAACCTATTGCTGATAAGAATACAAAGATATAAACACCTATGCCTCCATAGCTAAAAATCTTTGATAAAAAAGTAGGCAATGCAATGATTTGCGTAGAATGAACGAGTAAAACACCTATAGCAGCAATACCCATAAGCTGCTGACGATATTTAGTTAGAGACACGTTCATTGAATTACACACCTTTCCTACAACATCACCGTCCGCCTAATAACAATCTATTTAACAGTCTATTTCTAGAAATACAGACTGTTAGTACTAGGCAAATAATTGTTACCGGTACAGACAATATACATGAAAATAACAAGTTTTCAGAACTATTCACACATATATATTTAAGTATATATAAATTCACATAACTATTCACAATATACATTCCCATAGAATTTTGTCCAAGCCATGCAAGCCATGGTATATTGCCTAGCCGAATATGCATTACTTTATAACACAGCAAGACTGCACATGATCCAACCAGCCCAATCACAATTCTAAATATGTCTATACCAATCTGTAATAAAGCCAATTTCTTTCCAATCAGGCTAAATCCAGTCTGGTATATATAATTTTCTTGGTGGAAGAATCCAACCATAATTCCCCATATAATAAGAAGGATCACCCCAGTAACTAAAGAATGCTGCCAATTGTAAAGCTTTTTTTGCAGTCGACCTTGAAATGACTTTTCCCATAAATATCCCAAGCCAAAAAAAGGATATAGAAAACAAAAATATTGAATATTATATTTTTCCGGCAGAAAAAGGAGAACAAAAAGTATTATTCCAAATGCACTTAACGAGCCGTCACAAAATTTGTGGATTGCAATCGTAACAAATGTACAACACATTAAAGCCCATAAGAACCAAAGTGTTCCCAAATAGTTCCAAAATATTTGCTTGATAATGTTCGTCAATCCAAAATCTATACCCTGATTTAATACTAGTATAATGTAATTAATTGTACCCCAAGACAAGATTGGAAGACCCAAACTGAGCATACGGGACTTGAATACTTTACACGAATCTCTTTTCTGAAGCGAAGACGCAAGAAAGTACCCCGCAATCAATGCAAATAAAGGCATATGAAAGCTATAAATAGCTCTAAATGCCCAATTTTCAAAATATAATTGTTGTTTCAAAAATGAATTGCCACTTCCATACTGTATACAGTGTCCAATAATCATTAGTATAACTGCAATTCCTCGAACTTCATCAATATATAGATTTCTAGTTTCCAAGTCTTTTTTCTCTGATTGATTCATCTTATTTCACCTTTTGATTTATCTTCTAGAAATCATCTATGTAGATAAATTATTTTACTTCTAAATTACAATAAGAAAAACCAATGCTCGTTTCCCTTCTTGTTCTTTTTGTTTAGCTTTCCAAATAAAAACTAAGCCATAAGCGAAAGCCATTCTTCCGTAATATTTGCAATTGATAGTTTATTTCGAATCTGAACTGCATTTTTCGATAATGACTCTACCAGATCATCGTTTTCTGCTAAGAGCAGCATTTTAGTTGTAAGGGACTTCTGGTCTCCTACAGGAATTAAAATACCGCTAACATTATTTTCTATCACCATTCTCGCACCACCAGCTGGGCAATCTGTACATATACATGGAAGACCAATTGCTAATGCTTCAAGCATAGAGTTGGATATACCTTCGTAATCAGAAGATGATACATACATTCTTGCCGAAAGTATTCTCTCATGAATATTGGCACAAAATCCACAAAATTTTACTTTATCAGAAATCCCAAGACGCTCCGATTCGTATACCAAATTCTCCATTTCTTCTCCACGGCCATAGATTTCAAGAGTATACTCTTCATGCTCCTGAACAAATTCTGCAAATGCCCTTAATAACATTGGTATGTTTTTCTGCTTATTTAAACGGCTAAATGCGACTACCCTATTATCACGCTTTCCAATATATCGATCCGGCAAATCCTCTTTAATTGGATTTACTATTACTTTTGATTTCTTTTGAATATTAGAATCAAAGTACTCTTTAGCGTCTTCAGTTTGAAAAACCATTTTATATGTACGTTTTTGATACAGATCACGTTGAATTTTCCAAAGTTTATTTATTATTCCATCACTGCAATAGGATGCAGGATCATTACGACAACTTGTTATCACTTTATATTTTTTATGTATGCCAGTAAATGACATATATCTCTCCGCAAATCCAAGCTCAATAATATACTCTGGATTTATGCTTTTCACTTTTTCATTCAATTCTCTGCTTCTTTGTAAAAATGCAAATAGACCATTCCCTTTGGTCAAAAATTCAACATGAACATTTGATTCAAGTTTGTACTCTGAAAAACTACTATCAAAAACAATAGCACTAACATCGTGTCCACGGCGTGCCATTTCATCCGCCAATTCAGTTGAAACTCGTTCTGCTCCACCATTGCCCAAATGAGCAATCATAAATAAAATCTTTTTCTTTTCCATACCTACCTCATCACGCAATTCTCCAGGATTATTTTGAGGGAGAGCTATTATTAGATATAAATTTCTCAAACCTCTTGTCAAATATTGAACACAGTGTACGGTTTTCCGCCGATAATTGCAGCATACTTTGAAAATGCAGATGCATACAAAACATTTCCTTGTATTGCATATATGCAATCAGCTTCTGAAAGCATATATGCATCCAAAAAAGTTCTGTCAACCCCCTCTTCATTAGATGTAAAGGAAATGTGCTCTATATTGTGTACGCCCAAAGTTAATACGCCGATATTTTCAATATGCCGCAAGAAATATGTACTGTCTGAAAAAACAACTACTTGCTTCTTCTCTGCTTCTTGTATTTGAAGTATTGCCTCCGTGCATTGCTTAACTAATTCATTTGCTTTCTCATCATCCAACCTGCTGTTTACATTTGACACCTCAACCATTTCAAGTGCATTAACAAATCGTACGTGAACACCTACAAAATGTTTTGCCGGACGATTTTCAGTAATCATTCTTTTTAAATGCTCTGATGGCGTGAATAATTGATCATAATATTGTTTCCATAAACGCTCCCAATTTGGAGTATAACTTAGCTCAAGAATATTTCTTCCTATATACTCAAAACAATGATACTGTTTGTTCTTGTCCAACAATTGAGGAACCTCAGAATATGGATTGTACTGAAATACTTGCGTATCGAAAAGAGAATCAGACATATCAGATTCTTCGCACTTCCACGAAACATTATTGGGAAGTAAATATTTTCTCAAGTCAAAAGATGCCGAATGCAATAAATAGAAATCCATATTGTTTTCCTTCGCAATATAATAGACTCCCACAATTGCTTTCATTCGATCCATCAGTCCTGGATGCTTTTGAAAGTGCTTTTCATCTAAAACAAAATATACCCCTGGTTTTTTCTGATGGCTTTTTTTCACATGATACTTAGTAAAACGTAAAAAAGATCGCTTTCCTTGTCTGACTATTATTCTAGTTAAATCTTTTATCGGTATCATTTTCTCTCTCCAAATTCAACTTTTTCATATAATAATCTTTTTTTTCTTTTGCATTCATATGTTTTGTTTTATCACATCTGTCTTTACTCTTCTTATAGTATTCATCTATTGTTTCAATGATTCGTGCCGGAATCCCTGCAGCAACCACATTATCCGGCAAATCATGTGTGACAACAGCTGAGCACCCAATAACAACATTATTTCCTATCGTAACTCCTGGCATAATAGTTACGTCATTTCCGATATGAACATTATTGCCTATTCGTATAGGCGCAAAATAATCAGCATCTGGCAAGAGTCCCATATTTCTTAGTGTCCAAAGTCCACCATCGTGAGGTATCAATCGCACACCTGAAGTAATCCTCGTATTATTTCCGATGCATATCATATATGCTTCGTCTCCCAATCTTACATCTTTGTGGATATTGCATCCATCTCCGATTTTTGCACCTTTCTTTCGTAAGTATTCGATATACTGTTCATTCGAACATTTTTTTATATAGATTTTCTCTATTATTCGCCCAATTATACTCATTTTCCCTTGCCTTTCTTTATCTTCACTAAACAAACGACCGCTATACTCGCAATTGAAATTGCAAGTATATAACGAAGCACAGCATTTTGGTAAAGGAATAATGCCGACATACATAGTATTATTGTACCTAAGCTCAAGAAAAATATGTAATAGTTATTATAAACTATCATCTTTCTTCCGTTAATTTTCTTGTATGTCTTTGCAGCAAGAATGCCTTCTACTCCTGCTAAGATTATATATGCAACCAAAGTAGTATATGCAGCGGCTTGGTATCCGATCCTCGGAATAAATACTGCATTTAAAACGACATTTACAATAGCAGCAATTACAGAAGAAATCATTATAACCACCGATTTCTTATAATATAAAAGTACATTTGAATACATATGAGATACAGATGTCAAGAATACTCCTGCCGCAATTGGCGGCGCAATATACACAGCCTCAAAGTATTCTTCTGTAGCTAGAATCCTTACTATCTCTGGAGCAAAAAAGGTAATTGACACCGCAACAAGTGCATATGTAGCAAGTAATCCTGTAGATATATTTTGAATAGATTTCTCATATTTCTTTTTGTCCATATTCTGATACAGATATGGGATAAAGGAGGAATTAATCGCATTCCATACCAGCAATGATAAGGAACTAACAGTATACAACAGACTATATATACCAACTTCACTCTTGCCAATATAGTAACTAATCATTGTTCTATCGGAAACTTCCAAGACTTGTCTCGCTAATGCATAGCCCACTAACGGGATACTTATCGATAAAGAAAAGCGCCAAAAATCTTTTGAAAAAATCGTTTTTCCTTTTACGAACAGATAAATCCAAATTATCGCTGCAGCACCATATACAACAGAATAGTTTGCAAAAAGTCTTCCTTCTGCTGCATACGCGGATTGCTTTGTATTCATGTAAATAACAACTAAAACAGATGCAGCAGAGGCCAATACAGCAGTAACTATTGACACGATACCAACCAAACGATACTTGTATTCATATCTTTGCTTAGCCATCCAGAAATCACTAGCCGGAGAGACAAAAAAGCCTATCAGCATAAGCAGAATAAGTTTATTAGATAAGCCCATCCACTCTTGCCAAAATCTAGGAGCAACAAAATATATAACCCCAATGATTATCGACATTAATGAGGTGATAGAAAGTACAGAAGATACATACTCGTCTCGTCGTCCTTCATACTCTTTCATTGCGATCTGAAAGCCACCTGATGTCAAAGATAGCGTTGCAATAACACTAATCATTGAATACCAAGAATTATACAACGTTACTGTTCCCATCTGTGAAGATGTTAACATTCTCGTGAATATGGGGGTGGTAATAATCGCTAATCCTCGTGTCAATAAACTTGCTACTGTGTACACGATACTAGCTTTAACTCCTACACCAAGTTTTTTATATCTTTCTGTAATCCACATATGGTCTCCTCTTTATAATTCCCGCAAAAAACATTTAATTCTATGAACCCATTGTTTATAATAAAATTCGTCTTCAACGGTTTTACGCGCATTATCTGATAACAGTTTCATTTTTTGTTCTGAAAGATCAATGCATCTGCAAAGTACCTCTTTTATTTTCGCCACATCGCAACCCTCAAAAATAAAACTATTGTAATTATCTTTCAAATACAGATTCGTATAGTCACCAACCCGAGAAGCCAACGGAACAACTCCGTAAGTCATTACTTCTGGAACTTTACTTGGAAAGTTTGCCCGCGTCATTTGAGAATCCGCTCTAGCGATAAGCAAAAATTGCACTTGATTGTATAAATCGACCAAGTCAGAATAATCCATCCACGAATGAAAAATCATTCTACTATCAATTTCTGAAATATCAATATTCAGAATTCGGGCAATCTGTTCTTTTTTTACACCACAGAAATGTATCTCTACATCGTCTTTTTTCTCTATTAATGTTTCATTTACCGCCAATACCATATTATCAAGTGCATCTTTCATTTTTCCCATTGCAGGGAATATAAACCTTTTTTTGGAATATTCCTTCTCAACGAAAGGATATTCATACGGATCAGCAAGTATTGGTAAAACAAGTTGTTTAACGCCACTATTTCTATATTTAGACTCAATATATGTACTAATTGGAAACAGGAAATCAAAATTCTCATATTCTTTGTCTATGAGAATTTTGTATTGGAAATAATTCCAGCTGTATTTCTGGGAAGTAATATCTTTCTTTTCAAACAACTCAACAACAGCCGCACCAATTTTCACTTTTCTTTTCTTTGCGAACTTTCTTAGCGAATGTCCCAAAATGGCTTTCTGTGAATACATTATAATTAAGTCGTCTTTATCCATTCGATATTGCCTCAAAATTGATTTGACTTTTCTTTCAGCGCCTACCCAATATTCGACATACTTAATTATTTTATTCTTAGAGTATTCATATGCATCAATAATTATTCCATTTATTTCCTTATCGGTGTAATCCTTATTTTTTGTAGATACTACATGCACTTCATATCCGCACTCAATTAATGCCATTCCCAGATATTGAATGTAGTTAGACGATGACCCACCTCTCGGAAATGTTAGATCTCCACATATAAATACTCTCTTCATTTTATCTCCTTGATTTTTATTTTCTAATCTTCTCACTTACCATCAAAACTGGCTTAGTGTCACCCTCAAAAATATATGCCACTAGCAACAATGTCGAAGCCCAGAAATTTGCCTGAGACATTCCATAAATAATATAAATTATAATTAACAATAATCGAATTTGTTTTGAAATTCTTCTTGAGCTTACTGGAACAACAAAAATAGAAACTATTATAGCCCAGCCAAAAATTCCTAATACACCAAGAAAATATGCCAAACCACATCCGGCATTGTAATATGTTGATTGGAACTCTGTGGCAATGATTGACATTCTGTTTGTTCCCGCTCCAAACGGATATCTAATCGCTGCAATTACTCCTTGTACAAGCACCATCAAACGAGCATTACCTGTACTTCCGCCACTCATTTGCATAGCCGTCTGGAAACCCAACCCGTTAAATTTACTCAATAAATACTGATACAGAAAACTGGCGTTACCTCTAATAGCATAGTCTACCGAAGCGATAGCAATAATCGTTGCCACCAATATACCAAAATTTCTTAACTTCGAAGTTCCTTTATCATAAACACTGCGCTTTTTCTGTTGTAAAAAGTATATAGCAAAAACAACAATCGCCATAATAAAGCCGGTAGCACTTGCTGCTGTTATCAATGTAATCACGATAATGAATACATCTCGTTTTATTTTCTTTGAACTCTTGTCAAGTTTATTTGATTTAAATAGCAACAAAATCAACGCTGAAACGAGAACTATTGCGTAAAGGCCAGGTTCCGTATATAACCCACAATTTCTGTCAGATTCTCGACCAAAAGAATATAACCAATGACCATAATAGTTCCATGTTCTGCTATTAATCCATCCTTCACCGGAAGAAAATGTTATGTCTTGTACAAAACTCAATCCCAAAAGGGTTCTAGTAAACTCAGGCGCCAACAACGATGCTATAAACATTGTTACGCTTATTACAGAAAATAAGCAAACAATATTTACATAGCGATCCGCTGCTTTTTCTTTATCAGTTTTATACGCTACCATTGCAGCAAATAGATTTGTCATTATTATTATTACATACCCTATGCCAGCCGATCCCCCAGTAAAACGAGTCAATAAAATGGAAATAGATAGCCCAACAATTGGGACAATTACTCTAACACTTTTAAAGATACTGGCACAATATTTTAATGCTATTAATACCGAAACAATAATTATAACATAATATAGCATCATGCCAAATTTTGACGCTGCAACTGATTGATTTAGTAGTAAAATAGCATATAATAGCAAATATTGACAAATAGCTTTTTTACTAATCCTCATTCTTCCCACTCACCTAATTTTTGATTGTATTATAAACACCTTCTAGTAATGCCATATGCGCTTCAAAAGAATACTTTTTCTTAACAATGTCAAACGAAGCCTCTGACGCAGTATATCGAAACTGTTCATCATTTAAAAGCCTAATAATTCCTTCTGAAAAATGCTCAATATCCCCCGCATTACAACATATACCATTTTCACCATCGTGTACAATTTTGGGAATTCCCCCTACATTTGTGCTTACAATCGGAAGACCATATCCCATTGCATCTAAAATAGACATTGGCATACCTTCATTATATGACGGAAGGAAAAACACATCAGCACTTCGAATAACACAATCTTTTTCTGATCCCCTTATCCAGCCAATAAATTCAATATTATTGGTTAACCCTTTTTCTCTAATCATGCTTTTGATCATGTTTTCATCTGTCGAACTTCCAGAACCTCCAATGACAAATTTTACATCGGGAATTACTTTCACTACTTTTTCAACAACAGATGGAATATCATAACATCCCTTTCGATGACCTATCTCTCCTAAAAACAGCACTTTATTGTTTGATTTTCTTTTGATTCTTTCTTTAAATTCTGCTTCGTGCAATATACTATAATTTTCAATAATTACAATTTTTTCAGGGTCTACAATTTGACTAAGCTTTTCTTTCCATTCATCAGATAGCGCAATTAGCTTGCTACATTTTCCATATATTCTTTTAATCTGCTCTTTTTTCTTTTCCCCAGCAGTCTCATAGAAATCCGCAAAATCAGCACCATGTATATGGTTTATGATAGGCACCTTCGCCCAACTTGCCATATAAATAAAAGGTATCTTTCGATAAAACGAAGGTCCAAATGAAGAATGAATATGTACAATATTCGGTTTATCCATCAATAATACTTTCGCAAAATGGCAATATCCCATTATTCCTTTTAGTAATTTAGTAAGTTTTCCACCATCTTTATATGATTCGACATAAATTATGTTATAGTCTTTTTCCAATTTTGATCCACGATACCCATTGACAACGGCAGCAATTCCTCCTTTGACCATCGGATCTTGGACAATCATACATACTTTCATTTTGATGACCATACCTTTCCGCTGAGCTTCAAGGCACCAAAGAAGATGAAACCGATCCCTCTAGCACAGCAATTCGTAATTTGTTAAAATAAACTTGAGGAAGCAAGCACACTACAGAGCACGTGGCGATGAGTAGAAGCAACCTTGTACTGGACTGCATTTTTATGTGTGTCGGACATTCTTTCAAGCACCAATGAGTAATGTTGTTGACCACCATCTACAATATTCTCAAAAAGAATGTACCTTACAACCATAAACTCTACCGAAAAAACGAACCAGACCCCAGCCCATCACGAGGTTTCTGTAAAAGAAGCCATCTGTATCCTTCAACACCAAAGTTATCTGGTAACAGCCCCATCCACCTCTTAATTTTTAAGCATATCTTCAATTTTGCCCGCTTTCAGGGGGCTTGGTTTTTGCGCTCTTTTTTGAGTAGCACATAGATTACAATGTTTCAACCTTTTATCCTCACTGAATTACTTTTGAGTAGACACCATCTATAAACTCCATCACATAATCCCACGAGTAGACTTCTTCAATTCTCCTTCGTGCCGCAATTCCCTTTTTCTTTTCCAAATCACGATTTTCGTAATATTTTTTTATTATTTTCACATAATCAGATTTAATCTGATTATACGATTGAATCGGAATAAGTTCTCCACAATCATCCGTTATCATTTCTGAAGCTCCATTATGATTTAGTGCAACAACCGGGGTTCCATGCGACATTGATTCTAAAATCACATTGCCTGATGTATCACGTAAACTCGGAAACAGAAACAAATCAGCCCAATCATAATATCTATTGACCTCATCATAAGACAGTTTGCCCATGAACTTCACTTTTTTTTCAATATGATATTCTTGGGTTAGTTTTTCTAAAAATTTTTTTTCAGATCCATCTCCAATCATAACAAGTTCAAAGTCTCTGAAATCACTCTCACCTAATGCATCAATAATAATTTTTAACCCTTTTCTAGGCTGCATCACACCTGCATATAACAAGTGAATTGTTACATGCTCATTTTGTGATTCAAAATCTTTTATGGCGTTACGTTCCGGATAATAAGCAGTTTCAAGTAATCTTTCATATTTACGATTTTTAGGTAATATCGAAAATGTGGCTGGATCAGCAACAATTACTGCTGCTGCCATTTGTAATGCGCCTTTAACGTCCTTATCGCTCAAATACCAATGGTTCATCTTACGACGAATTATTTCCTTTATTATATCGCTCTTTTTAAAAAATGCATTTTTTAAAATAGGATTATATTCGTGGCCGCCTCCAATTGGCCCCCATACAAAAGGAATATCGTATTTGTACAGTTTCCCAGGTGTACGATACTCATTATAGGTCAATTGATGAATAATATCCACTTTATATGCAGCTATTATCTGTTCTGCAATCGGCTTAATTTTTTCTTGCCACCACTTATAGTATATCCTAAAACCATATGGTACTTTTTTATCAACAAAGTGCATAACCCCCCCATCTTCATAATAGAAAAAGTGCAAATTATTAATAGGGGTACGTTCCAGATACTTCTCAATAAGCGGCTTCTCTTGCCCTCTTGTTATTACATAAACATTGTGTTTTTTAGCTAGATTTACCGCCCAATTCCAGCCAACACCTTCTTCACTTCCTCTATTTGGTTCACATGCGAAAGCAATTAGCAAAATATTCATTTATTTTCTCCTTACTAAACAATTGCCTACTATTTTCCTAAGAAAAATAGTATTAACGAAGTAATGTACGCCAATTCCAATTACAAATATTGCGCAAAATGCAATCACAATATTAATTGGGAATGGCAATTGCTGCGCCCAATTCGCCACAACATAATTAACTAAATAAATTTCCAATGTTGAAGATCCAATAACATGTAATATCTTACTTAAATGTGTGCAGGCCTTTTCTTTAAGTTTTTTTTCAAATGAAAAAGCTGACAAAAAACAAAAAACACCAAACGACAAGGTTGTCAATTGAACAAGAAACTGAAAATAGGAAAATCCTTCGATGTACAGCATTGCGACTTTAGTTAGCAAAAATGCAATTATTGATATTACAGTAGCATCAATGCATGCACACATTCTCTTTTTTGCAAACTTATCTACTATTCCAACGTTTGATTTCATGTAATATCCTACAAGCATAACCACAAAATAGTAAATAAACTTGAAATATCCAGAATCTTCAATCGACCACTGACTTAAATCTTTAAAGAATACATAGGCAATAAAGTAAACAGCCACAGATAATCCAATCCAAATGTTTAAATATTTTTTTCCAGATTTTATAACAAAATAGAATAGAAAGTAAAAAATCAGGATAGCTCCAATGAACCAAAATGAATTTACCGGTATAATAAATCTTCCAATAATATCACTTATTGATGATATCTGAACTATTCCGAGTAAAACATAAATTCCATTAATTATCCAATAAGAAGGATATAGCCTCTTGCACCTTGCAAAATACCATTTTCTTAGTCCACATTCTATTCTTTCAGAAATAAGAAACCCAGATACTAAAAAGAAGAGTGTGTTTCCTAAACTCCCTCCTATTGACAAAGCAGATATCGGATACAAATTATCAAAATGAGAATTTGTGATTAGTATAGCCGCAATCGTTTTTAACAAATAAATAAATTCATACATTCTCTATTTTCCCTTTAACACAGCATACCATATAAACCTAGTATTTGTATGCCAATATCGATTAAACAGTCTTCTCGGATCTTGTATTAATCTAAAAAGCCATTCCAAATTACTATTTTGCATCCATTTTGGAGCTCTATCAATATTCCCAGCATAATAATCAAAACCGGCACCAACGCCAACCATCAGTCCCTCTATTTTACCTTGATGTATTGCCATCCACTTTTCTTGCTTGGGTGCTCCGAGACCAACCCATACAAAATCAGGCTTTGTGTCGTTGATTCTTTCAACAATACTCTTATCTTCTTCTTCTGTTATAGGACGGAATGGCGGACTATACATCCCTGCAATTTGAAGTCCTGGATATTCACGCTCAAGGGTTTGATATAACTTTTCAAGTGTTTCTTCTGTACTTCCGTAGAAATAATGACGATACCCTTTTTCAACCGAAATCTTAAAAATTTCTCCCATTAAACTTGGCCCGGTTGTACGTTTCATGGATTTGTAGCCTCGCTTTCGACCTACCGAACTTAAAGGTCCGCCATCAGGTATCGCCATAATTCCGCCGTTCTGAATTTCTCTATATTCTGAGTTTTCGAAAGCTGTCACTGTTGTATGAACATTCGACACACATATATAATCACCAGATAACTGGCTGATATTTAAGTTTATGTAATTTAATAACCACACCATATCAATGGCTGCAATATTGACGCCCATGATTTTGCAGGTGGGAATCTGTGCTTTTTCTACTTTTCTATGAAACTTACCATTGAAAACCGAATTTTCCATTCAGAGATTTCCTCCCTCAATTAATCTCTCTGGAAGATATCTCTTGTGTATACCTTCTCTTTCACATCGTCCAGACAGCTATCATAACGATTTGCAATAATCGCCTGGCTCTGAGCCTTGAATTTCTCCAAATCATTTACAACCTTACTTCCGAAGAAAGTCTCACCATCTTTGAGAGTCGGTTCGTAAATAATCACCGTTGCACCCTTGGCCTTGATACGCTTCATGACGCCTTGGATAGAACTCTGGCGGAAGTTATCGCTATTAGACTTCATTGTCAGACGGTAAACACCGACAACAACTTCCTTTTCCTTGCCAGCATCCCAGCTGTCATTTGCACTGTATGCACCAGCAATCTCCAACACACGATCAGCAATGAAGTCCTTACGGGTTCTATTACTCTCAACAATGGCAGACATCATATTCTGAGGAACATCAGCATAATTAGCAAGGAGCTGCTTGGTATCTTTCGGCAGACAATAACCACCGTAGCCAAAGGAGGGGTTATTATAGTGAGTCCCAATACGGGGATCGAGGCATACACCATCAATAATCTGTTTCGTGTTCAAGCCCTTCATCTCGGCATAAGTATCTAGTTCGTTGAAATAACTTACACGAAGTGCCAGATATGTATTGGCAAAAAGCTTTACAGCTTCTGCCTCAGTAAATCCCATGATGAGGGTGTCAATGTTTTCCTTGATTGCACCTTCCTGCAAAAGCTCTGCAAAAGTGTGTGCGGCTTTCACAAGTCTTGCATTCTCCACATCTGTACCCACAATAATACGGCTTGGATAGAGGTTATCATACAAAGCTTTGGATTCTCTCAAGAATTCAGGGCTAAAGATGATATTATCGCAGTGATATTTCTCTCTAACGGATTGTGTAAAGCCAACCGGAATTGTGGACTTGATAACCATAATGGCATCAGGATTGTACTGAATCACCAGTTTAATAACTGCTTCAACCGCACTTGTATCGAAGAAATTTTTCTTACTGTCATAGTTGGTAGGTGCAGCAATGACCACGAAATCAGCATCACTATAAGCCATCTCAGCGTCCAGTGTGGCGGTCAAGTCAAGTTCCTTTTCCGCCAAATATTTTTCAATGTATTCATCCTGAATAGGAGACTTTCTATTGTTAATCAGCTCCACTTTTTCAGGGATAATATCCACAGCTGTAACATGATTGTTCTGCGCCAACAATGTAGCAATAGATAAACCAACATATCCAGTTCCTGCTACTGCGATTTTCAATCCACCCATTTTTACTTCTCACTTTCCAGATTCGCTGTATCAATGTTTAATCTATTTTTTTATAGTTTATTGCATATAAAACTCTTTGTACCACTCTGCAAATTTCCGCAGACCATCACGAAGGCCGGTGCTCGGCTTAAAACCGAAGTCACGCTCTAAGGCTGATGTGTCTGCATAGGTAACAGGCACATCGCCCTGCTGCATAGGTACCAGTTCTTTATGTGCTTCAAAGTCATAATCTTCTGGCAGGACACCAGCACGGATCAGCTCTTGTTGAAGGATATCCACAAACTCCAGCAGATTTTCTGGGTTGTTGTTACCGATGTTGTATACAGCATACGGAGGCAACGGCAGTCCATCTTCCCCTTTGGCATGATTGGGTGCTTTCTTCATAACACGAATTACACCCTCCACGATATCATCCACATAGGTGAAATCTCTCTTACAATTACCATAGTTGAAAATCTGAATGGTCTTACCCTCACGCAGCTTGTTAGTAAAGCCAAAATATGCCATGTCAGGACGACCGGCAGGACCGTAAACTGTGAAAAAGCGAAGTCCTGTAGACGGAATATCATAAAGTTTAGAGTAAGCATGGGCCATAAGCTCATTGGATTTCTTGGTGGCCGCATAAAGGGATACTGGATTATCTACCTTATCGTCCGTGCTGTAGGGCACCTTCTTGTTGCTTCCATAAACAGACGAACTGGATGCATATACCAGATGCTCTACCGGATAGTTTCGGCATGACTCTAAAATGTTGAAAAAGCCGATCAGATTCGACTCCACATAAGCATCTGGATTAATGATGGAATAGCGAACACCAGCTTGTGCAGCGAGGTTTACAACTATCTGCGGTCTGTGTTGCTCAAAGACAGAGGTAATCAATGCTTTATCAGCAATATTACCTTTTATAAACATAAATGCAGAATATTTGCTTAGTTTTTCTAGTCGGAAATCTTTCAGGGATACGTCATAGTAATCGTTCATGTTGTCGATACCTATGACCTTCACTCCTTCAACTTCATCCAGAAGTCTCTGTGCTAAATAGCTTCCGATAAAACCTGCAACACCCGTAATCAAAATAGTTTTATTTTCCAAATTTACAGTACTCATTATATCTCTCCTTCATAAAACACCAGCTACTGTCTGTGGCGTTAGCCCAACTTTTCAAATACTAAACGATCTCTGTATATGTTCACAACTTGTATAAATTCAACAGTATTTCTCTGCACTATCTTAGATTTACCCTTATTTGTGAGTAAAATTATCACTTTAAATCTGGTTTTGTTTATTTTTCCCTATAAATCGATACCCACTATTACAACACCCGAACAAAAACGCTTATCTCTCATCTTCTAGTTATCATCCTATTTTTTACCTTCACCGCAAAAGATAAAAGAAAGATCGATAACAAAGCCCCCGACGAATCCAGCAAAACATCCAACAGATTTCCATTTCTTGTGCCAGACAAAAACTGATGAAGTTCATCCGTTGCCGCAAACAAAATGCAAAACAGCAACGATAAAACAAAACTATATTTAACCTTCAGTGATGTTGTTAGCAAAAATCCCATTGTCCCTGTACCTAATAAAAAGTACAGAGAAAAATGGGCAATTTTACGCAAAACCAGATTGTACTGATCTAATTTTAATGGATCTGCATCGACGTTAAAAAATTCAAAAATCTGTTCCAGAAGGCCTTTGCTCAAATGGTTGGAATCTCCCCCACTTTGAGAAGAAAATAGGAATACCGCTATCATAATTCCAATAACCAGTATTGCAAAAGCAACTCTGAAACACATTTTTCTTTTCATGAACTCTCTTTACAGATCACCAAACAGTGGAGTCTGATATTCTCCTTTTTGCATCAAATTTTTAAATGCCGCTACAACACTTGGTTTATCTTCTTTATAAGTTACTCCAAACCATTGGTCATGAGTTGGCAGAACTTGCACGCTTACTTTTTTCTCTTTAAGCAACTCATCAATAAATATCGGGAGCAGAAACTCTTTCTTTTGTTCATCTGAAGTAATGTTGCTTAGAAAATCAGAAAAGCCTTTCTCTAACATCAAAACAAATTCTGGTGTTAATCCCCACATATTCATAGAGACTAAAGATTCCGGATTTAATTCCTGGTCATCTATTGCTGCTCCTGTCTCTGTTCTTATAATACCAGACGTTTCATGAACTGTTTCCAAATAACCATTTTCATCCATTTGGCAGATTCCTCTGGTAACTGCTCCATTATCACTAAGGGTATTCTTTAAAATAAAACCTGCCATACAGAACTGATTCCTATCAGTTCTGTTATCTTTTTCTAAGAAGTCATATAAATTACAGAATGCTTGTTTACCATAATAATCATCCGCATTAATAACAACAAACGGTTCTTCCAGAATATCCTTACAGCTTAAAACAGCTTGTCCTGTACCCCAAGGCTTTGTTCTTCCTTCTGGTAATATGTAGCCATGTGGAAGGTCATTTAGCTCCTGAAAAGCATAGTGAAAAGATACTCCAAGATGTTCGCATTCTTTCTGAATCCGATCCCCGATAACTTCTTTAAAATCTTTCTCAAGGTCATGTCGAATAACAAAAATAATCTTTCGAAATCCTGCTCGAATGGCATCATGGATTGAGTAGTCAATAATGATTTCCCCATTTGCTCCAATTGGTTCCAGCTGTTTTATACCGCCACCATAGCGTGAACCAATCCCTGCTGCCATAATCACAAGCGCTGGTCTTTTATTTGTATTCATCTCCACGCCCCCATTTACTTCTTTTCTACACTTTACCTCTAAAAAAATTCACACTTACCTGGTATAATATACTTTTAAGATGCTCCATCCTTTTTCAAAACAACCTGAACTGTTTTCAGAAGAATCTTTAAATCCAATCCCAGACTCCAATTGGTAATATAGCTTTCATCCAAAGCAACCACCTGTTCAAAATCAGTAATATTGCTTCGTCCACTTACCTGCCACATACCAGTGATTCCTGGCTTAATTGCCAAACGTACTTTATGATGATAATGGTACTTCTCATATTCTTCCACTGTTGGAGGTCTGGTTCCAATCAAACTCATTTCTCCCTTCAAAACATTCCATAACTGTGGAAGCTCATCAATGCTATAATCACGAATAAAATGACCGATTCCTTTAATAATTCTCGGATCATCATCCATTTTGAACATCATTCCATCTGCAATTTTATTTTGTTTCATCAATTCTTTTTTCCGTTCTTCTGCATCCATATACATAGAACGAAATTTATAAATCTTAAATTTTCTGCCGTTACGGCCCACTCTGGTCTGCGAGAAGAAAATAGGTCCGGGACTTGCAAGATAAATTGCAGGTGCTACAAACAGAAAAGCAATTCCAGTCACAATAACCCCTGCTAACCCAGCACAAATATCAACCGCCCTTTTTACAAAAAGTTGACGTGTAGTAACAACACGAATACTTTGGGTAAGCACTGTGTACTTCCCAATCTTCTCGACAATTTGTCCTGCATTGGTTTTATCATTACAAGCTAAACCTAAATGAGTAGAAACACCCATATTGGAACAGGTGTCTAAAATATGTTCTAAATCAGAGGTTGATTCTGGAAGATCAACAAATAAACCATCTACAATATTCTGTCTTATATAATCCAGCAGTCCATCAAATTCTGAAACTACTGGTATACCTTCTATTTCCGTTCCAATCTGATTTTGATCTGCTATACAAATACCCGCAATATAATATTTCGATTCTTTTAAATTATCCAATACTTGACAAATCGTTTGGCTATTTGTAAGTACAAGCATTTGGTATTTGTCTTCTTTTACTTTTTCTTTATGACGTTTTATAAAAATTTTATAAACGCACCGGAATAGATACATAAAAACTACAGAAAATAGGACAAGGAGAAAAAAATACTTACGTGATACTACTTCAGCCTGTTTGCTAAAATACAAATAACAAATTAAAAAAGTCATGATAAAAAATACATGTTTTATACTAGACTTGGCTTCCTGAAGATATCCTCTCCTTAAAATACTACGATAACTGTCATCAAAAAAAGCAACACAACTATTAATAATAAGTAACAATAAAGCTATACGAAAGTAAAAACTGGTTGAATACATTTCATTTAAACCAAAGCGAATAAAGAATGCTAAAAAAGACGCAATTTGCAATGCCAGTAAATCTACTATTAAAAAGTCGATATGTTTTAACCAATTTGTTTCAGATTTCCTGTACATTTTCTTTCACCCTCTATAACTTTATTTTCTGTCTCATCTTTCCCCATCTTTTTTGTTTTAAGTAAGTTATACTTATCTATAGCAGATCTATAATTATATAACAATGAGGAACCAAATTATGATCTATATTTTAACATTATTTCTATTTTTCCTATTTATTTTTTCTCTACTGATTTCTTTCTGCTGTGTTCATTATTCAGCAAAATGCACAAGAATTGTTGATGATTTTGAACAACAAGATTTTATAAGAAGAAAAAAGGTGCAAAAATAAAATACCGTATAAACAACAGATAAATTGCTTCACGATATTTCATTTTTAAGAAATGATTATTCTTTCACCTCATAGAACAAATCTAAAATTTGCTCCTGCAGAGCAGCCTCATCTGCATAAAATTCCATATATTCCTCCCCTACTATGGCTTCACCCTGAATATCCTGCATTTCTTGCAAAGGATAATCAACAAACTGTTCAGCCATTCTGGACAAAGTATCAATAGAACAATCGGAAATAATGTACTTTGAAATGGTAGAAATCTGTTGAGGAGAAACAGAAAAATCCTCATCCAATTTTCCTATTTGTTCTGCCATAGACTCTAAATACTGTTGCTGTCTCTTCATTCGATTAAGGTTACTACTATCTTCTAAACCACTTCGAATGCGAACATAGTGCAACGCTTGTTCTCCTTTTAACGTGATCGTTTCTCCCTCTACCAAACTATCATCAATCCCAGAGAAGTCATCTAAAACAGTGACAGGAACTCCACCAACTAAATCGTTGATATAGGGAACCGCTCCCATAGTCATGGCGACATAATGATCTATTTTTATCCCATATAGGAAATCAGAAACTGCATTTACTGTATTAACACAACTGTCTTGTAAACCACTGCCGTAAGTATGGGCCAATGCCAGCTGACCGGTAATACTACCGGCCGGCTGACCTGTTACGCCCAACACGGGAATTTGTGCCATTGTATCACGGTTAATATGAAGAAGCGTTGTAGTTTCCTTTGTATTATCAAAGATTGCAAGAAGTAAGAAGTCGGATTGAGCATTATTGTTATAGCTTTCCGAAGCTTCCAGAGGATCCATCTTATCCATACCGATCAGGAGCATTGTCTCTTGATCCTGCTTTGGGGCATACCAAACACCATCGCGTTCAACCCAACCTTCTCTTCGTTTGCGTGCTGGCTCATCAATTTCCGCCTGCACCAACATAGCCTCCTGCTTTTGCTTGGATTCCCAGAAGAAAACCCCTAAAACAACACAGACAAAGACAAGCAGGAATATAATCAGGACAAAGATTTTTTTTGTATTCCTCTTTTTAATATGAACCTGTGGCATTAACGATTGATCCTCCCAATCTTTCCTTATCCTATATCGCTTTCACTAAAAAGCAGAACCTAATGTTTTGCGAACAGTGTTCTTCTTTTCTACTACAAACGCAATCGGACCAGATTCAGTAATATTTACTGTTACTGTACCATCTTTGTTATTCTTAACTCTGCTCTTGTCAATTGCTTTCCATTTTCCCTCGTTGTCCTGATACAGACATACCACTTTATCTGTTGCTTTTACATCAAGCTTGAAGGTCAACTGTACGCTGTTTCCATTTTTGAGCAGTTTTTCGGTTTCCTGATCAATAGTAACATCAAACAAATCGCGCACAACCATATTTTCCACTTTTAAAGTATTAGAAATACTTTTTAAGTGCTTGTCGATATCCGGAACAAGATCTTTCAAAGATTTTGCTTCTTTAATCTGCTTATATGCCGTTTCCAGTTCTGTTTTGATAGCTTTTGATGCATCCTTTGCTTTTGAAACCGGAGTAATGATGATCTTTTTGTTTTCGACGTTTTTAACTACTTTACCGTTTTTATCTACAACTTGACCACTATACTTCTTTATACTTCCATCTTTAGAGATAACAGTCTTTGTTACTACATCCGGTGCATCTTTTCCCTGTACACTTGGAGTAAAGCTTGCTGCCATCGCAGAAATACTGGTAGAAACTGCCAATGCCATTGCTAACATAAATACTGCTAATTTTTTCATGATAGGAACATCCTTTCATTTTATATTTGATATATTGTTTTTGATTCCACTTCCACTATCCATTGCTGAAAAGAAGCACCTAAGCTCTCTTCTAATACTACAACTGCTTCTCCCAGATTCGGAGAGCGAACGGAACAATTATGACAATCGGATCCCAGCAGATGAATCCTGCCTTTTTTGAAAAGGTTTAGTGCTTTTCGTCTGCTGTTTTTTTGAATAAAAAAATTTGCATTTGATTGAACTAACAATTCTGCTACTTCAATCTTTTTCCAGAAAAGAAATTGATTCTGATATTTCAGATAGCGTTCAATATGCGCAAGGACCACCTGAACACCCAGTCTTTGTTGAAAAGAGTAAACCTCTCTAAGCATACGATCATTCCACTGTGCAAAAGGCATTTCCAGCAGCAGGAGATTACTCCCCTGAATTTTTAAATCAATCAATTCTTTGCTCTGACTGATTCCTTCGTAATATCGCACTTCTGAACCCAAATGAATCTCTGGAAAAACGCCTTTCTCTTCTTGCATCGCTTTTATCAATTCCTGATATGACTTCTCTCTTCGTTGTAAAAACATTTCAGGTGTTTCGTCTTCTGCATAAAAATGTGGGGTCAATGCAACACGATGGATACCTTGATCATATTCTGTTGCAAGCATCTGTAAGGATTCTTTTACACTCGCACTGCCATCATCCATACATGGCAAAATATGCGTATGCAGATCAATCATTTCTTTGGTTTCTCCTTAGCATTTTCGCTCTTTGCTCTTTCTTTTCCATACCCATAGTTATAACCATATTTACTGTATCCATATTTACGATAATATTTCTTATCGTAAATAGCCCCAGTACTCTCAGCACTATTAAATACAAAACCTAACACCTTTGCATTTACATATTTTAGCTGGCGCATCGTTTCTGCAAGAGCTGGTTTCTCTGCATAGTCCTGACGAACAACCACAATCATGCCAGATGTTAATTTTGATACAATCAATGCATCAGAAACAACTGTAACTGGAGGAAGATCCAGCAAAATATAATCATAATATTTAGAGAGATGCTCCAAAGTATATGACATTCGTTCCGATTCCAATAGTTCGGATGCATTTGGTGGAATTGTACCTGCTGAAATAACATCTAATGTTTCTGATAAAATACTCTCATGAAGAATCTTATCCAAAGAACATTCCCCTACAAGCAAATCTGAAAGGCCTAATGCTGATTTGAGATCCAAACGTTTTGAAATTGTTGGAAGTCTCATATCACATTCAACTAACAAAACTTTTTTACCTGTCTCAGCAATCGTATAAGCCAAGTTAATTGTAGTCAAGCTCTTGCCTTCGCCTTTTAAAGAACTGGTAACTCCAACTACTTTTGCCTGATCATCATCTGGAAAAGAAAAAGTCAAGTTAGTTCTTAAAAGTTTATATGCTTCAGATGCCGCAAAATTTAATTGCCCACCAATCATGCTTTCCTGTTCATATGAAACATCCGAAAACAATTTCTGGTTTTTCCTTTTATTATCCCAAAACATGGTTAAGATCTCCCTTTATTTTCTTGATAACCTTGATAGGAATGATGTCCTTTTTCAGTTTGTCCCATTACTGGAACAACTGCAAGAATTGGAAGGTCATAAGTCTGGAGCAAATAGTCTTCGTCACGAATAGATTTATTGAACAGCTCCATAACTACTATAATACCAACGCTGATCGCGCCTCCCATCAAAAATCCGATTGCTGTATATTTAGTAACACTAGGAGATACTGGATAAGCTGGAACAACTGCATAGTCTACAATCTTAACCGAACTTCCTTCTACAATTCCCGCAATCTTTTGAGGTAAAATTTCTGCAATCGTGTTTGCAATCAACTCTGCTTCTACAGGATCTTTATCTGTTACAACAATCTCAAAGACTTCTGTAGAATTCACTGCTGATGCTGTAATCATATTTTTTAGTTGTTCGTATGTATACGGAAGATCTGCTTTTTCGATAACAGCATTTAAGGTCAATCTGCTTTTTAGGATAACAATATAGGTCTCCACTAAACTCTGTGCAGCAGATAACTCACCAGAAGAAATACTAAACGATGTATTTCCCAAAGACAACGAACTATTATTGACATACATCATTGCTCTTGATTCATACAACGGCACAATCAAAAATTTTGCATAAGAAAACATGACGACTGTTCCAATAATAACCATTGCAATAACAAGCCATATTTTTCTCCAAATCGCTCGTGCTATTGCAAGCAAATCAATTTCAATTACATCCTGATCCTTTTCCATGGGATACTCCCTTCCATCTTAATAGTTTTTGGATAGCCCTTTGCCTACTATTATAGCTTAATCTTCACAGTTTGTCCATCTTCTACAAGTTTTTTGTCTTATTTCCTAACCACTTAAATAGGAATTCTTCATTTTTTCATATATAATTTAGTGCTTCAATGTTATTATGGTATCTAATTCCATTTTATCTTTCAATATGTGACATTTTGTGTGACAATATTTATGTCACACAAAACTGCACACAATTCCCCTTGATTTCACAAATTAATCTAGTATAATACTCTTGTATAGGATAATACCAAATAAATGTGGATAGAAAGGATGAATCAAATGTCTCTTTTCTCTGAAACACTCTCTGAGTATATCAAAACAAAAAAAATTAAAATTTACCAAATTGCAAATCTTACTGGGATAGATCGTACTTGGATACAAAAAATGATTACAGGAAAACGAAAGCCATCAGACAAATCTCAAGTTTTAAATCTTTCTCGCGCTCTGTCATTAACGCACTCAGAGACTGAACATTTAATAAATACATATTATATTCTTGAAATGGGAGAGGAAAATTGGAAACGTCGACAAATTATCCAAAAATTAATTCAATCTTTCCATTTAGATGAAAATCCACTCCATATTTCTTATCCTTCTTCTGAATTTTCTCTTTCTAAATGCTGCGATACAAAAGTTTTGCACACTACAATCAACATTAATCGTGCTCTTCACTCTATTCTACTCCAAGAATCTGTTAATCCTAACGGTTTCGTGAAAATGTTTGTTCAACCCGATTATTCTTTTATCCTAAATTGCCTCACTGCTATCGACTTTGAGCATATTTCCATTGAACACTTTCTCTGTCTGGATAGCGCCCCTTCCCAGGAAGTTGCTAATTTAGAAACTATCAGGCAAATTGTTCCTTTGCTGTTAAGTTGTAAAAATTATGTTCCTTATGGGTACTATGACCATACAAAATCTATATTTAGTTCTTCAATATTTTTACCGAATACAATACTAACCAGTCAATATATGGTACAAATTTCAAGTGATTATACGGAAGCAATTATTACTAATCATCCAGATCTATTATCCTTGTGCCATAAATACTTTGAAATACAGAGGAATTCTTCCTGGCCTATTTTCCAACCAATAAAATCTTTTGAAGAATACCTACACCTTATGCTTTCAGAAACCCCTCCTTCTGTTTCTTACTGTATCATGGATCATCCTTGCGTTCTTTCTTTTCTGTCCCTTGATATTATTCAGCGAGTACTAAATTTTTCATTAGTAGAACCCACTGTATTTAACCAATTACAGGCACATTTTCAAAATTTCTCTGATACTCCGATATCTACTTATTCATTTTTTTCTATGGAAGGACTCAGAAAATTTTCTGAGTCTGGTGTTTTTACTGAAGTCCCTTTAAAATTTTATTCTCCACTAAATTCTCAGGAAACACGATATTTGATTCAACGTATTGTTTCATTTACTGAATCTGGTTATTATCATCCTCGCATCTTTCATCCTGTTGGATTTAAGATTCCTGAAAATCTATGTGTTGGCACAACATCGCGACAAAAAGCAATTATCATTTTTAACCATCCTCAAAAAGGATTTTTAGCATTTGATGTAAAAAATCTTTCTTTGTCTTCTGCCATCTATGATTTTATGGAATATATCCAATCCGAAAAAAATATGACCTATTCTGAAGAAGAATCATCTCGTATTATCCATGATTTTTTAGAGAATACTAAACTTACAAATTAATTTGTATTGATACTCCCTATCAGGTAGATATATGGAAAACCATATATCTACCTTTTTTATTCTCATATCTCTGATCGATTCAAAAATCTTGGATATCATAAAAATCTATAAATTAAAAATTTCTACGATATGCTCCTAAATTAAAATAAAATTTTGATAAAAATGACAATATAACAAAAACAAGAGGGAATGTATAATAAAATATAAAAAAATTCATAAATATATTAAGGGAGGGATGAAACACTAGAAAAAGTTTAATAAATTATTGCATCAAAAGAAGCAATAAAAAATATAAAAATGATTGTACATGAAGCAAGTACATGAAATTAGTCGCTTCAGAAAGGAAGATCCATATGAATTTAAACGATCAGGTGTGTAACGACAAAACCTTAATAATGGAGCATACTATATCAGATCTTAAAATACGATTAAAGAAATGGTATCCTGATGAAATTAACGCTTTTGAAAATGCAAAATCAGATGAGGAAATCATTGATCTGCAAAAAAAATTTGTTAGTCAAGCAAAAGAAAAGCTAATTCTTGAACTTCAAAAAACAAATACAGATTCAAAAATTTTATCTGCGTTGCGAAGTACAGATGAAACGCTGGCTGCTATAATCACAGAGCAGTTGTATCAAACTTTATGTAATGCCAGAAATGAGCAAATCCAAACCGAATTAGTGAAACTTTTCGATGAAGTCGAAAGATTAAAAAATATGGGATCACAAGACATAGAAGTACTTACTTACGCTATGATAAACGGTGGTCTTGTTGCTTTGGGTATTGGCATGGCAACTGATTTAATTCTGAATCTTTTGGCCGGATTAGGATTAGGAGAAGCAATTTTTACTGCATTAACTACCTTGGGAATGTCCGGCTTTGGAATTGTGGTGGATATTGTCATACTGGCTATTATTCCAATTTTCTATTTTATGGCTAAACCAGCTGCATGTATTTTCGTTGTAATCAATGACCTTGATACTGACTTAGTCATTGATAGCGAAAAAGTAATACACGGAAAGATAAATGTGAAAACAACAAGAATCCCTGCAGCATATAAAATTAAAAACATAGTTCGTTCGGGGGGAATTTGGTCCACTCAGAAAAAAGATGCTGCACTTTATGGTTCTGAATATGCTGTGGTTTTGAAACAGGAAAAATCAAGTTCAGGATCCGAACCTGATGACACAAAATTTGCCATTGGAGTAGAATGTCCTCTTGCATCTGGTAATAATTCTTGTGCAGTAGGAATCAATAAGACTGTTGATCAAATCGGAAAAGAAGTGGACGATTACCGACGTCAAGAAGTATTCGATGATAATGGAACCTATAAGATGGAAATGCGATGCCATAGTGCACACGGTTCTATCGCATATTATGTGTGCAGGATTTATAAAAACAAAAGGATGTGATGAAATCATATGGAAAATCGTGAAATATTAAGACAGGGATTTGTTAAATTATTCCCTGAGCAAACACCCCGTTTAGATGCCTTGTATATAAAGTATGCGAATGCTTCCGAAAAAGAAGTGTTGCAGATTGAAAAAGAGATGGAGTTGATACAGCAGGAAATGCTTGACGAAATCGTACAAAAAGTTCGTTTGTCACTCATACAAAGTGAGAATAGCAAAGGTAAATCTTTAAAGAACGAACAAGATGAAGGTTTAGCATTTCAGCTAAAACAAGAGTTATATAATGAACTCATTCGTGCAAGTGGTGATTCGATCGAAACAAAAATCGTAAAATTGATGGATGCATTACAACGATTAAATAATGTTGACAAATCGGATGCAGAGGCTGTGTTGGCAACGATTATCAGTGGAGGATTTACCTCTATTACTGTAACAGGCATTATGTATTTGATAAAATGTCTGACTGCAGGAGATGAACTTTTACCTGCAGCTTTCGCCGCAGTTCAGGTTTGTACTCCTGAGCTTATTATCAATGCAGTTAATATTGTTTTGATTATCATACTGCTTCCATTAATTTACTTTATAAATAAACCGGCTGCTTGTATTCTTTTGGTAATTAATGAATTACGACAGGATTTGGAATTCGTGGACGAATATTGTATTCACGGAAAAAAAGCAGTGACTACACAAAAAATTCCAAAAATCTGTTTTAAGGAAAACACACCATTTTATTCTGCCGGATTTTTTGCAGCACAAAAGAAATCAGGTGCACTGATCGGTACACAGTATGGATTTACACTAAAGCAATCAGACATCGATAAAGTAACATTTAATTTTGGAATCGGGTGTCCTCTTGCAAAAGGGAAAAACAACTGTGCTGTTGGCTGTAACCAAACATCAAAGAGCATCGCAGAAGATGCAGATAAATTGCAAAAACAAGAGGATCTTTTTGTTATGGATGAATATGAAATTGATATTAAATGTCATTCATCAAGTGGATCTGTAGCTTATTATATTGCCAGAGTTGGATATAAAAATTAATATTCTTTTAAAACAATAAAATATCGCCAAAATAAACTGCACCCCATTTGTTAGACAGTATGGTATACTGAAAAACAAGCGGGGTGCTTTATTATACTAAATGGAATAACAAATAAGAAATATACTTTCTCAAAAGAAACAGGTGCCATCAATAAATAGTCGTTAGATGTTTATTCCTACGCTTTTAATACTGTATCGATTTCTTCTGCCATTCTCTGTAACAATCTAAGTAGACTGCTTTTTGACAAATCACATCTATTTATTCTGCTGTTGTTCAGCTTAGACGGTTGCGAATCTGATTGGAAATCGGTGTTTTTCCCAAACCACCATAGGTGCATCGCAGCTCCAATGGCAGCTTCAGTCCAATATCATAGATTGCTGCAATCGTTTCATCCAGAGGAATCACCTTGTCATAACCTGCCAAAATCATATTCGCGCTGGAAATGGCATTGCTGCCGCACATAATATTTTTGCCCAGACACGGCACCTCAACCCGACTGGCTACAGGGTCACACACCAGACCACTGATATTCTGCAGAGCCATGGATGCCACATCCAATACCTGCTGTACTGTCCCATGCATCATCTGTACCAGACCAGCTGCTGCCATACCGGAGCCTGATCCACACTCTGCCTGACATCCTGCGACTTCTGCTGCAAAGATGGATGACTGCGCAATAAAGACACCGATCAACCCCGCCGCCAACATTCCCTTGACCAACTCTTCCCTGCCAAGCCCCAGCGCATCTGCCATCGCGATGAGGGTTCCCGGCAGACAGGCACAGGAACCGGCAGTTGGTGCCGCTACGATAACGCCCATCGAGCTCTTGGTTTCCATAATGTTTAAATATGCTCAACTGTGTTAGAATCAGCGATCTAGTTCTTAGGAGCAGCTCAGGCACGGTAGTGCGAAGTGCTATACAATATCGGGAAATTCTTAAAATACAAAGGTGTTTCTGGGGATCTTTTTTGCAGGACATTAGCAAGCTTCCTTAAAAAGGTAATCATATCATAAAAAACGCAATCTCCTGAATCTTACAGAAGATTGCGTGTGTATATTAATGGGAGAGACGTCTTTTGTTCGGTCTTCCACCATGTCCGCTTTGTGCATTGGTTGTATTGGGATTTTCGAATTCCAAATTAAGGGCATTGGATACGGCCTCAATAATTCCGTTTGAGCTAAATGTAGCACCACTGACCGGAGTTACATCTATAGACTGCGAAGAAAGAATTTCTTCAATTACCGTAGATTCTGCTCTGTTAAAAAACTGTGCATCTTCCTGTTGAGAAGTCACGGTAATATCTTGAATTGCTCCTCCAATCACTGTAACTTCCACTGTAATATCTCCACGAAAACCCTGTCCTGTACCAGTATAGGTTCCGTCAATATATGCTCCAGATTGTGTGTTATTTTGCATTTCCACTGTAGAATTGATCGATGCCATTTGTGGAGGAAGAATTGTTCCTGCATAATATAATCCACTAATTCCAACGGTAGCTATTGTGCCTGCTACTACAGGTTGAGCATTTGATGAAATAGCATGAGTAGGACAGACATCGACACATTTCATACAGTTAATACATTCACCGGACTTTACCATCTCATAAGCTGAAACATGGATGCTCATAGAGCATTTCTTATCACACAGATTACATCCTACACATCGTTCAGCACTCTTATAGATCCGAAACAATCGAACCTTTGACAAAATGGAGAGAAGGGCACCTAAAGGGCATAGATATCGGCAGAAAAAACGTTCAAAGAAGAACGATACTACTATGATAATCAAAAGCAATACACCGCCTACGCTTATCCACGCATCCATAGACGTCCATGCAGATAGATTGGAATAAATACCAAAAATGTACCAAGGGTTATAGTTCTCGTTCAGGGATACACCCAAAATCCATACAAAGGCCACAAGTGCAAACAGTATCACATATTTTACATACTTGAGTGCTGCATCAACCTTTTGATTGATATTAGGATGTTTTTTCAGGACAAATCCGGAGAGATAATACAGAAGATCTCCCATAGCACCAAATGTGCATATAAACCCGCAAAAAAACCTTCCAAATAGAATTGTAATTGAGAGCACAGCGACCATAATGGCTATATCACTGGATAAAGCATCAATAGAAAATGTTCCGTTCACAATTGCCATAACAACAGACTTGATAGACGAATACGCCATGATAAAAAGTCCGGGAAATAATATAAATGAAATGAATTGTACAATATGGCGAAATAGTTGTACGGTTGATATTTTACGCTTCATAAGTTGCCTCCTTAAATGAAAAACTCTCCTTAATACCCTCGGTTAGAAGTACACTTCCATCCTTTTTAATGAAAATAGCATCGATCTGTCTCTTTTTTAGTAGATCATATCCCTTTTGTATACCCATCACACAAACTCCGGTTGCAAGGGCATCCAATTCCTCTGCTTTTGCTCCAATCAGTGTAACAGCCAGCAATTCATTATTCACTGGATAGCCCGTATGGGGATCGAGAATATGTTGATACGCTGTTCCATTGATCACTCGATAATTTTCATAGGCTCCGGATGTTACAACCGCCTTGTTTTTAACACGGATTGTACCCATGTATGTTCCTTTCTTCCCAAAGGGAGTTTGTATACCGACAGAACACTCCTCTCCCAACACAAACACGCTGCCTCCAAAGTTGATCACTCCGGATGCAATTCCACGGATTTTGAGTAACTCAACAACTTTATCTACTGCGAACCCTTTCGCAATGCCACCTAAATCCACGCCCATACCACTGTATTTGAGCATAATTTTATTATCACTAAAAACTATATTCCTATAGTTTACCAGTTTTTTGGCGCGATAAATCTGTGCTTCTGTAGGAATTTGTTCAGCAGTTTGCCATATCTTTTTTAACGGAAGTGCTGTAATGTCGAAGGCACCATTGGTTAATTTGGAATACGCAATAGAACGTCTAATTAAGTCATAAATCTCAGGACTTATGGACAAAGAACTGCTTCCTGCCATATGATTCAGTGATAAAATTTCGCTGGTACTTTCATATATGCTCATACGCTTATGGAATGACAAGAGTATATCTTTGACCTCCTCCATTACCTTACGATGTTCTATCCCCACCATTACAGTATTTGCTGTGCCGAACACAAAAACTGTCTTTGAAACAAACGGATTTAATTGCAACTTTCTCATACCTCCCTAAACTTTGTTTTCGAATATACTATAAGCTTTGATCTTTAACTGAACTTAAAATAAGAATAGAAATCAAAAAAAGACCGCATTCTCCTGCATTATGCAGAAAAATGTGGTCTTTGCTCAACAAACAGGAATATATAAGGAAGACATGGACAACATTGATTTCGCTTTAAAGTCTACGTATCACTAGACTGATTACATCTCCAATCATACCATTGAATATACTTGGTGGAAATGCTGTCATGGTGATCTCCTTTGCTCATCTCTTTCCTTTACAGAGAAATCTCTTTGCCTAATGATTTTTTCTTTGCACATTCCATAATTTTCTTGGCTGCCATCGCATCAAAAATTCCCATGCCAACCGATTTATAGAATCTGGTTTTGCCAGATGCAATTTCTTCGCCGGCATATTTTCTGGTCAGGTAATTGCCCATATATCTGACCCTATCCATCGTCAGCGCACCGGAATCCAGCGGCTGGCTTAAATCACCGCTTTCTTCGCAGGCAAACGGAAGCTCTGTATATACACAGTCCACTACATCCCAAATCGCTTCCGGATATTCTCTCATCACAGGCTGCCAGGAACCGATTCCGATAAAGCATTTTCCTTCAAGTAGAGCAGGATCATTCGGGAAAAGTGGTTCTCTTGCCTGTGTTGCTGTAATCACTGCCTGACTGTTTTTTAATAGTTCGGTGGTATTTTCACAGATAATGATTTCAGGAGTTTTCGGTGCAATCATCTCTTTCAGTTTGGAAATAAACGGCTTCAGGTCCTTTTCCGGAACATCGTACAGATAGATATGGGTGATATCCCTGACACTGCACGCATACATCAGCTGGTGCACACCCTGAACACCACAGCCTACCAAACCGACCGAATAGGTATCCGGGTCAGAAAAATGTTTCATTGCCACACCACCGACTGCTCCGGTACGCAGTGCAGTAATGACACTTCCGTTCATAATTGCTTCCGGCTGACCATTCTCGGCATTGTTGAGCACCATTAAGCCGGAAAGATAGGGATAGCCTTTTGCCGGGTTTCCTGGAAATTCCGCAAGCATTTTGGTTCCGATCACTCCATCCACAAAGCAAGGCATATACAGCATGGTGTTTCCCTTATCCGAAGCTGTATAGCGGTCTGCCATCTTACAGTCCCCTTTTTCAAAAAGCAGAAATGCCTTTTCAACCGTCTCCATAATATCTTCGCAGGTGACAGCTGCACGCATTTCCTGTTCATTTAATAATAACATTGTAATACCCCTCTCGTTTTATATTGTAAAAATCATCTGTCCTGAGGCCAGTAATTTTGAATATCGTTGATTACCTGATCGATATGCTGCTCCATTGCAAGCCTTGCTGCCTTTGGGTTCCGCTGCTTAATGGCACTGAGAATATTTTCATGACGTTCCAACTGTTCATGTTTTCTATCCAACATGGAAGCCGAAGAGAACTTCGTATAAGCATTTTCGTTTGTCAAGAGCAGGTTTAAGATTTGATAGATTGTCTGATTGTTGGATATCTTTGCAATCATAAGGTGAAGCTGTAAGTTTTGCTCTTTACCCAGACCATCATGACGCATCTCAACCAGATATTCCAACATAATCTGATCTAATTCTTTCAGCTGTTCCTTCGTTACATTTTGTGCTGCAAATTCTGCTGCACGTTCCTCCAGAAATCTTCTGACTTCCAGTATTTCCAGAAGCTGCCCCTTCGAACCTTCTGTTGCCATCTGAATCAGATTATTTGCCGAATTGAGCTTTTCTTCCCGTTCCCCATGCGCCGCAAGATAGGCTTCTCCCTGTTCGGTCAGTCATCGTCCCTTGTTGCTTACCTTGATGAGCATACCGTCCTGTTCTAGCTTTTGCAGGATACGTCCAATGGTAGTCAGAGGTATTGGCAGAACTTTTGCCGGATAGGTAGGCCTCCTTAATAGCAGATAACATCTTTATGATTTCGTGATTGTATTTCATAATCTTCTCACTTCCTTGCTAATTAAACATACAACAGACAAAAATTGCCGTAAAACATTTTATGCTCATACTAAGATTAAACATCAAATAAAAATCCCTATATTTTTATCTCGACGTATAGTATACTAAAATTAAGGGCGGAAAGCTTTTTTTTAAAGACAAAGGAGTGATTTTATTGGCGGAGATAATTGCGGTCACCAATCAGAAGGGCGGCGTTGGAAAATCCACGACTGCGATCAACCTTTCCGCCGCATTGGGAGAGTTGGGCAAGCAAGTTTTGTTGGTCGATCTTGATCCGCAGGGCAACTCCTCGAGTGGTTTAGGTATCGAGAAGAGCCAAGTGCATAATTGCGTGTACGACGTTTTATTGAACGACGTTGCAATAGAGGATGTCATCATCCCGGATGTGGGCGAAGGGCTCGATCTCGTACCAGCCACGATAAATCTTGCAGGGGCAGAAGTAGAGCTTGTATCCGAGATGGCCCGTGAGAATCGCTTAAAAGACGCCGTAGGAAGCCTTCGAGGCAAGTATGACTATATATTTATCGATTGCCCTCCTTCTCTCGGCTTATTGACGGTCAACGCGCTTGTTGCTGCGGACAAGCTGTTGATACCAATTCAATGCGAGTTTTACGCACTGGAAGGTGTGACAAAACTCCTTGATTCAATGAAACGTGTCAAAACTCGTCTGAATCCTACCCTTGATATCTTCGGTGTTCTTCTTACTATGTACGATGGTCGTACTACTCTTTCTCGACAAGTCGTTGAAGAGGTGCGCAGCTATTTCGGTAAAACGGTTTTTACGACGCTTATTCCCCGTACGGTTAAATTGTCTGAAGCACCGAGCTTCGGCCAGCCTATCACCCAATACGATCCATCGGGCAAGGGAGCGCAATCGTATGTAAACCTCGCAAAGGAAGTGGTACAACGTGGCTAAAGCGAACAAAAGCGGATTAGGTCGTGGCTTGAACTCGCTTCTTGGTGGAGCGTTTGAGGAAGCAGCCCCTCTCGAATCTACGCCCAAACGGGTGTTGGTGGAGCAACAACGCGAAGAGACTGCCGTACCGATCCCTATGCATACCGAACCCGTGGTTGAACGTCAGAATGTTTCACGTGAAACAATCACGCCAATGAAAGAGGAATCGATCGTCGATGGTGAAAGCCAAGTAACCATTAAAAGCGTTGTTCAGCGCCGAACCGACGAGGTTCCGATAGAGTCCGTCAGTCCGAACCCCGATCAGCCGCGCACGAACTTCAAAAGAGAGGCGCTTGAGGAGCTTGCAGCATCAATCGAGAAGGATGGTCTGCTGCAGCCGATTCTCGTTCGTCCCGTTGGAACCAATGAATATCAGATCATCGCGGGCGAACGTCGTTGGCAGGCATGTAAAATCGTAGGATTGAAAACCGTGCCGGTACGCATTAAGGATGCGGACGACGATCAAGCGCTCGAGCTTGCTCTTGTGGAGAATATTCAGCGTTCCGACCTTAATCCTATAGAAGAGGCATACGGTTATCGCCGCATGATGGAGCGTCGTAACCTCACGCAGTCCGAAGTAGCACAGGCTATGTCAAAAGGCCGTTCTACTGTGGCTAATGCGTTGCGTTTGCTCGAGCTTCCCGAAGAGGCGCAGCAATTATTGTTCGAGGAGAAGATATCGGCGGGTCATGCACGCGCAATCCTGTCCATTCCCACGAAAGAAGGGCGTCAGAAGCTGACGGACAAGCTTGTTGCGGAAAAACTTACGGTTCGAGAAGCAGAGGCTATCGCGCGTCTGTTCTCGGGTAAGCGCAATGACGCCCCGACGAAGAAGGAGCCGTTGCCTAA